>Ga0209427_10000139_pt1 | contig 67262 bp, 56 predicted proteins | sample DeeMarSWOR136_30_FD_187465 | JGI IMG/M metagenome (GOLD analysis project Ga0209427, IMG submission 187465) | Marine sediment microbial communities from White Oak River estuary, North Carolina - WOR-1-36_30 (SPAdes) (version 2) | ecosystem: Environmental > Aquatic > Marine > Intertidal zone >... | reverse complement strand
GAGTTCTGGTGGTGATCCAATCAGTAAGATTACCATGCTTGAAGTAGAGGCACCGCAGAACTACTATAGTTGGATATATCATTTTGTGCTTGGCTGGTACGGCAATCACCCCATATACCCGAACTTTCCGATTGAGCTTGGCCGGGCATACGAGATGGTCGGCGTGACCGATGACACGGTCATATTTACTGGAGCTAATGAACCTGACAGTGTCATTGCTCTGAATGAAAATACTGGTGCGACGAGTGATAGGAATTGGATTTCGATATGCTACAATGCAATCTATGATTCAGTGATGGATGTCACCGATGAATTGAGTCCTGGTGGCCAGCCAGTGAGTAAGATTACTTTGCTCGATGAGGCGACGCAGATATACTATAGTTGGATTTACCATTTTGTGCTTGGCTGGTACGGTAACCACCCGACAACGCCTAACTTTCCGATTGAACCGGGTGATGGATATGAATTCATTGCGACGAAAGATACAACCTGGAATCCGACCGAGCACAGCAATGAGGCAGTGGCGCCGGTTGCTATGCTGACCTCCAGAAGCCATCAGAGAAAAGATGTCGAGTTCCAGAGAGGAGCCTCTCTTGAACCTGAGCGTACGCCTGCATGGACTGTAGCGAAGTCAAGAGAAAAAATAGACTATTCACAGGCGCATGCCTATAGACCAGCCAGAAGAGATGTGAAAAAGACTGATTATCGTGAAGCGGGTATTTCGCACGTCGTGCACGTTGCTCTAGAGCTGGAGGAGTTTGACGGCTTAGTCTTTACAGCATATCGTCCTCTTAGACCATTTGATGTTCTGACTGAGAATAGTGTTGGTTGCGTAACAGCAAGATGTGGTTCCTTCTATCTGCTCTCTTTTGATGTCGGTAATTTCAAGAAGCCCTGGCAGGATGGAGAAGAAGTAGTACTCATTATTGAGGCGAATAAGCGTGGAACAAACTATTTTACTGTCATAAATTTCCGTTTAGATAAGGGTGTGGACATACAGGAAGTAATGGATGATGTTACGCTTGTGCAGATTCCTGAACCAACAAAGACAAAGAGCTTAACATACTGGAGCGATGTTGAGAACGATAATGTCGTGGGATACAGTCTCTACCAAGGAGATAGACGTCTCAACGACAAGGTGATAGACAGAGAAGAGTATGTCACCCTTACTGAGGTCAATCTGAAGCCCGTGATAAGAGGCGGCTATGAGACAGTATACGGTTCTCTCGGACCACAGAGCACAACGCCTGCTGATTTTCCAATCGCGTATTCATTTGCCATCCATCCGAATCCCTTTACCAAGAAGACAGGTATCAATTATGCACTTCCCCATGCTGTAGAAGTCAGCATCAAGATATATGATGTCAGTGGCAGGCAGGTGAAAAATCTCGTATCTGAGAGGTGTGAGCCTGGTTATTATCAGACACACTGGTTTGGTGACGACGACATTGGTAGAAAGGTTTCGGCTGGTGTATACTTTATCGAGATGAATACAAAGGAGTTTGAGTCTCAGCGCAAGGTTATCTTCGTGCATTAAGTGCGATACAATACTAGGAAGCATAGAACATAAAGAACAGCTAAAGTTTACATTTCATGCCGTGCATGAAATGTAAACTTATTGAGTTACTAAGTCATTTGCTGGAGTAAGTAACGAGTTTGCTGGATTCTGCAACCTTGTGCGGTTGAATGATTATTCTTCTTTCTTTTTCTTTGTCTCTAAGTAGGTGCCGACGAGGTAACCCAGGACTATTAAAAAGACAATCATCAGTGTTCGCCAGAATCCTACAGTGGCGAAGAATAGTCCTAAGACACCCGCAAACACCGCACCTGAAATTGCCTTGTTTATTCTAAACATAGAGTATTGTATCTAGCATTTCGATTTTGTCAAGAAAATGTTGAATGATGTAGGACTTGATTATTTGATATTTGTGGTTTGGCTCTGTTGCGTAACATCATCTCGCTGTTCATCTTTTATTCTCCGCATACTTTGCATCTCAACCTTTCTCAATTCCTTTTTAACCACCAATCCGAGTATAATAATTAATGGTATCACCAATAATGCCAAAGCAGTCTTTGTGAGCACAAGGAAGTCATAAAGTCCATGAAATAATATTGCCAATAATATACCCTGTATGATAAGCTTCTTTTCTTTCTCTTTATTTAACCTTGCACGGCCTAGATAGAAACCCATAATCGCACCAAAAAAAGCATGACCCGGAATTGCCAAAAAGGCGCGTGCAATGCCTACACCAATGCCATGAGTGATTACATAGATGATGTTTTCTACTGTGGCAAAGCCGAGTGATGCAGCGACAGTATACACGATGCCATCCATGACTTCATCAAATTCGAGTGATCTGTAGATCCATCTTTTTACCGCAAAAAACTTCAGCAACTCTTCGGTTGGCGCAATAATGATGAACGACATGATGAAGATATTGATGATACCGCGTGTTATTGTGTTCAATCCAGATATCAGAATGGTTTCTATTATCATTCCTGGTATCACCATTAATGCACCCAGTAAGAATATTTTGATTATCAATTTTTTTGGTTCTGGTTCATATTTGTCGCGGTGGTAGAAATACCAGAGGAGAAAGAGACATGGTGCAAGGGCAATGAATATGAGTACTACTACCATAGGCATACACTATCCGAAATCTGCCTTGTGTCAACGTTAGAACCCTCAGACAGCTTCGTCGAAGTTACGCTGCCTCTGGAGGCATGCTTTGCTGAAGACACGCGAGCCTGGATGCACGCTGCGCTGGAGATACGCTTTGCTGAAGGCATGTCCGCCACACATCTTGGCGGACTGGAGACAGAAGTTGGAGACGTGCAGGTACTAAAGCTAGAAGTTGGAGACATGCTGCGCTGCAAGTCGTCGAAATCTACAGTCTGCGGTTGCGTTTGTCGAAAAGCGAAACGGTCCCGTTCCATAAATGGAACGAGGATCCTCGCCTTGCAGGTGGGATTTCGTATAGAGGTTGCGAAAAAACGATAAACGACAATCGACAAACGAAGTGCTTCTCGAAACCGAGAACTGATCAACGCTGATGATGAGGAAACACTGTTCTGGAGAAATGTAGTCAGCAGTAGGAAGTAGGCAGTGGGCAGTAAGCACTACCTTATCATCACTGTAATCTATCTTTAATCGCTGTAATCATCCGAATTCATTCGGCGACCTTGATTTTCTCGCTTGTTTCACTACAATAATGCATGGTGACGCTTGGCATAGAGACTTCGTGCGATGAGACAGCGATCGGCATTATTGAGAACGATAAAATTCTTGCCAATATTGTCTCTTCGCAGATCGCACACACGAAATTTGGTGGTGTTGTCCCTGAGCTCGCTGCACGAAATCATATCAAAGTAATTGTACCCCTGACAAGAATTGCACTTGATGTTGCAGAAAAAGACCTGAAACATATCGATTTGATCAGCGTGACGAGAGGACCTGGATTGATCGGGGCGCTGCTGGTTGGTTTATCTTTTGCTAAATCACTTGCTATTGCATTAAATAAGCCTTTTATAGGTGTTAATCATCTTGAGGGACATATCTATGCCCTTCGTTTACATAGTCAGAGACTACAATATCCATATCTCATTCTCATCGTGTCAGGAGGACACACCGAGCTTGTAGTAGTAAAGAAAGAGTTTGACTATCAGCTCCTTGGCAAGACGACTGATGATGCATGCGGTGAGGCATTTGATAAGGTCGCGAAACTGATGGGCCTTCCATATCCGGGTGGTCCTTATTGTGAAAAAGAGGCAAAAAACGGTAGACTCGGGACAGTAAAATTCCCGGTGCCAAAACCAAAGGGCTTCAATTTCAGCTACGCCGGGCTCAAGACTGCAGTTTTATACTACACAAGAGACAATCCTGGTTATAATCGGGCGGACGTAGCAGCGAATTTTCAAGAGTCAGCACTTGAACATCTCGTACAGGTTGTGAAACGAGCCCTTGAATCAAGAAAAATGAGACAACTCGGGATTGTTGGTGGTGTCTCTGCAAATTTGAAACTACGTGAGAAGTTTAGTCGTCTCGCAAAATTGATGAACGTCAAGTTGTATATACCAGATGTACAGCATTGCACTGACAACGGTGTCATGATCGCACTGGCAGGTGCAAAGAGATTCAAGAGATTCGGTTCCTCAGACCTCTCGGTGGACGCTGTGGCACGAGAAGGACTGGAGCAGATACAACATTAAATGACAAATCACAAAACTCAAATTTCAAATGAATTTCAAAGTTCCAACTACAAATGATCTTTACGTAACCGACGCCGTTAGACGATACGGGCCTCGATGCCGTTCAACGTTTAACGTAGAACTTTTCAACTAAATATATTCTATCGTACTCGGTGGCTTTGGCGTGAGGTCATATAATACCTTGGTGACCTCTGGAATCTCACGTACTATTCTTTTTTGAATCTTTTGGAGCACCTTAAATGGGACTCTTGTAGGCTGGGCGGTAAGTGCATTCTCTGATTCAACACTTCTGATCACAATGATATTACCGAATGCCCGCTTGCCTTTTTTGACTCCGGTTGCTCTATCATTCAATAATACGGCGAATGCCTGAAATGGTCTGAACTTCATCAATTCTCTTTCGACGATTACCGTTGCCTTGCGTACTATCCTCACACGCTGCGGTGTGACTTCACCGACCACCCGTGTCGCTAATCCCGGACCAGGAAAGGGCATTCTTCCGTAAATACTATTTGACAGACCCAATGCCTTGCCTACTTTGCGGACATCAGGTTTATACAGTGTTACCAAGGGTTCCAGAATTGATAAGCCGTACTTTCTTGGGCTCACACCGATCTGAGCGAGTACATTATGTTGAGTCTTAATCTTCCCTTTGGTTTCCTTTACATCGGCTGCTATGGTACCTTGGATGAGATAATCTGCCCTATATTTCTTGACTGCCTTGCCTAAGATCTTATAGAATTGATTCCTGAATGCCTTGCGCATATCTTCGGGATCTTCTTTTCCTTCAAGTGCTTTAAAGAAATCCTTTGCTGCCTTTACAACAATAATTTTTATTCCTCTCTTTCTCAGGGTTCGTGCCACTGCCTGCGCTTCATTCTCTCGCATCAGTCCGTCATCTATGAACAGTGCAATGAGATTTTTCCCTAATGCCCGGTGGGCAAGAAATGTACAGACCATGGAATCCACACCACCGCTTGTAGCACAGAGCGCAGTACCTCTACCTACTCTTTTTCTTATTTCAATAATTTTTGTGTTGATAAATTTTTTGGTATTTAGTGACATGCAACCTCCTCGGCTATGATTTTACACCGATTGCAGTTTTTGTCAACGACTTTCCTTATGGATCTATTGTCTCATATCTGCCTTCTCTTAGCCGACTTCTTTTTTGTTGACTTTCTCCATAATTTTAATACAATAACTAGGTGAAAAAGATTGCAGTATGTAATCAGAAGGGCGGTGTAGGAAAAACCGCCACCGCAGTGAATTTGACGGCAGGGTTATCACTCGCAGAAAAGGATGTGATACTCATCGATATTGATCCTCAAGCAAATGCCACAAGTGGTCTTGGTATCGATTACAGAACATTAGGAATATCCATATATGACTGTCTCTATGAACCATTTAGGGTGAGAGATGCGACCATAAAGACTAAATGGCCCCACCTCTCGGTTTTACCCTCAAAACCTGATTTGGCTGGAGCCGAGATTGAACTTGTAGAACAAGAGAATCGCGAGGGCAAATTGAGAAGCTTAGTTGACGTAATCGATCACGAGTATGAATACGGCATCATTGACTGTCCACCATCATTGGGCATTTTGACGGTGAATGGATTGGTCGCCTGTGACAGCGTAATCATTCCGATTCAATGTGAATATTATGCGCTAGAAGGTCTCGAGAAACTTTTGAGAACACTCAAGGCGATAAAGAGCAGCCTGAATAGAAATCTTGTTATCGAAGGCCTTCTGCTCACCATGTTTGACGCTCGTTTGAATTTAGCCAAGGACGTCGTCGAAGATATTCAGAGACATTTCCCCGATGTTGTTTTCCGTACTGTAATACCTCGTTCTGTTCGCATTGCCGAATCACCATCTTATGGCAAGTCTGTTGTTCACTATAGGATTTCATCTTCAGGCGCGCAGGCATATTTAAACTTAACGAGGGAGCTGTTGAATCATGCGTAAAAGGGCTTTAGGTAAGGGACTCGAGGCATTGATTCCTTTAAAAGAAAAGGAAACATTTCAGGAAGGGTATCGGACGATACCCATAGATAATATAGAGCCAAATCCTTATCAGCCGAGAGCGCCGATAGAGGAGTCAGAGATTAAGGATTTAATTGCGTCAATTAAAGAGAAGGGTATAATTGAGCCGCTCATTGTGAAACGAGCAGGTAACAAGTTTGTCCTCGCCGCTGGAGAACGGCGCCTTAAGGCAGCAGAGCACGCTGGATTGAAAGAAGTACCAGTAATCATAAGAGACCTGACAGACAGAGAACTCCTGGAGATTGGTCTTATCGAGAACCTGCATCGCAGAGATTTGAACCCGATGGAGGAGGCAGAGGCCTACAATGAACTTTCTGAAAAATTTGATCTTACTCATGATCAGATTGCACAATTGGTTGCTAAGGATCGTTCGACAATCACAAATACATTGAGACTTTTGACACTCCCGGAAAAATTGAGGAGTTATCTCAGAAGTGGTACATTAAACCAAGGACATGCTCGAGCGCTTTTAGCCCTTGAAGATGAGATTAAAATGCTACAGGTTGCTGAACGAGTCGTGAGAGACGGACTCTCTGTCCGTGCCACCGAGATGTTAATAAAGAGATTACTGAAAAAACCAAGGATTCTTCCAGGGCCGGAAAAAAGAGCAAATCTGCTCATTCTAGAGGACGAGTTATCAAAATTGCTCCACACAAAGGTCTCTATCGAGTGGAAAAAGAATAAAGGGACGGTCACAATTCACTGTTTCAGTCTCGAGGATTTCGATAGGATTTATTCCATACTCAAGAGAGGAAGTAAGTGACAGCATGGATGGTCATCAGAGCATCTGGAAGTATAATTCATACCTAATATATTTGTAAGACAATTTTCATAAGAAGGAGGCATTATGTATAGAGGCTCATATGTTGCGATTGTGACACCATTTAAGGATGATAGACTAGATGAAGCAGGTTTGAGAAAAAACATAAAATTTCTTGTTGAAAAGGGGTCAAGTGGCATTGTTGCTTGCGCTACTACAGGTGAAAGTCCAAGTATCAGTGAAATTGAATTTGAGAGGGTCGTTAGAATCGCTGTTGAGGAGACAAAGGGCAGGGTGCCGGTCATAGCAGGTGCAGGTACGAATTCTACCTCTAAGACGGTAAAGCTCATCCACAAGGCAGAAGAGTTTGGCGCACAGGGTGCACTGGTAGTCACACCCTATTATAACAAACCTACGCAAGAAGGTCTGTACCAGCATTATCGAACACTCAGTAGTGAGAGTGAAATGCCTATCATTGTCTACAATGTGCCGAGTAGAACAGGAGGGAACATTTTGCCGACAACCTTAGCGCGATTGAACAATGACTGTAAGAATATGGTCGGCGTTAAAGAGGCGAGCGGCAATCTAGATCAGGTATCAGAGATTCAGCGCTTATGTGGCGATGAGTTCGATATTCTCTCAGGCGATGATTCATTGACATTTCCGATGCTGGCAATTGGTGCAAAGGGTGTTGTTTCAGTTGTCGCGAATATTCTGCCCAATGAGGTTGCCTTAATGTGTAAATTATTTTTTGAGGGTGATGTCAAACGTGCGCGAGAGATCCATTTGAAACTGTTTCCTGTTGTCAAGGCACTCTTCATTGAAACGAACCCTATTCCAATAAAAAAGGCAATGGAACTCATGGGCATGGCAGCCGGGAAACCGCGTTTGCCCCTTGTGGAAATGACGCATGAAAATACACCAATCTTGAAGAAAAGATTGATTGAATTTGGAATTGAATTATGATTAATATTGTGCTGTGTGGTGCAGCTGGACGAATGGGGTCAGAAATTATTAAGGCAGCACAAACCTGTGATGGTTTACGTGTAATTGCGGGTGTTGAGGCAAAGGGAACTAAGTCGATTGGAAGCACAGTTTCCGGTATCAAAATATACGATGACATCCTCGCGGTGATACAAAACGCAGACTGTGTAGTAGATTTTACCCACCATAAGGCTACCTTAGAGATTCTACAGAAAATCAGTCAATATAAAAAACCTTTTGTGACAGGGACAACTGGTCTTTCTGATTCAGAACTCCAAGAGATTAGAAAACTGTCCAAGGGTCTGCCGATATTTATTGCACCAAATATGTCGCTTGGGGTAAATCACTTATATAGTCTCGTTAAATCTTCTGCTGCCGCACTGTCGGATTATGATGTTGAAATCATCGAAACTCACCATAGACATAAAAAAGATGCACCTTCTGGTACTGCGATGGCGATTGCAAAGATTATTAAAGAAGTCGTGCCTGATCTTGAATTTGTGTATGGCAGGGAGGGGATGATTGGCGAAAGAAAGAGGGGAGAGATCTGTACACATTCGGTGCGAGGCGGGGACGTGGTTGGTGAGCATAGGGTCTTATTTTTGGGAAATGGCGAATTTCTTGAATTGCGCCACTATGCAACATCAAGGCGCTGCTTTGCTGCTGGTGCTCTTGCTGCGGTGAAATTTATCATCAGCAAAGCACCTGGTTTGTATAGCATGCAAGATTTACTCAAAAACGAATAATCAAGCTTGTTATCTTTTACCTACCTTTTCGTACTTATTTAGTAACAGCTCTTGACTATATCATAATAATTTGTATAATATAGCTTATGAAGATTTCAGTGGTTGTTCCGGCGTATAATGAGGCTGCAAATGTTCCTTTCTTAGTTGAAGAATTTGACAAATTCATTAGTAGTCACAAGAATTGCGAAGTGCTACTCGTAGATGATGGGTCTGATGATGGTACATTTGATGTTGCCAAAAAGCATGCGAGGGCATATCTCAGAGTAATTAAGCATAAGAGAAATCTAGGCAAGACAGAGGCGATAATTTCTGGCGTGAAAGTTGCTGAGGGCGAAGTTATCGTAGTCTTTGATGCAGATTTACAGTTTGATCCAAACGATATCCCAAAACTAGTTGAATTAATAGAAAATGGTGCAGATGTGGCAACCGGCTGGAAACAAGGTTCTTATGAGAAGAAATTTGTATCTAATGTATACAATTATTGGGCACGAAAACTATTCGCTCTGACGATACATGATATGAATGCAGTCAAGGCATTCAGAAAAGAGGTGCTCGACGAAATTCCGTTGCGGAAAGACTGGCATCGTTATATTGTACCTCTTGCCAAGGATGCAGGATTCAAGATTGCCGAAGTGGCAGTTACTTTAAGACCAAGAAAATATGGAAAACCAAAGTATCAACAAAAATCAAGGATTTTGATTGGTCTCTTTGATCTTTTAGCAGTAAAGTTTCAATTAACATTCATGAGGAAGCCGCTTCTTTATTTTGGTACGATTGGGCTGTTTTCAGTTGCCTTCGGTATTCTTGTAGGTATCATTGCAATCATCTTCAGGTTATTTGGTTATGGTTTCAGACCTCTACTCTATCTCGTTATCCTTCTCGTAATTTCTGGTATCTTATTTTTCTCACTTGCACTCATTGGCGAGTCAATACGGGCTATTATTGATAGACTTGAAAAAAGAGAACCTTAAATTACTCTCGACAATCACACGGATTGTTGTCGGTGTAGGCCTCATTCTCTTCCTTCTCTGGCGTCTTGATTTTGACAAAATCCTTAGCAATATTCAGAGTCTGGAAGCTTCGTATTTATTTTATGCACTCATTACATATATTTTTTTTGTTATCGTATCGGCATGGCGTTGGCAGGTGCTCCTTGATTTCAAGAAATTCATTATCCCTTTTGGGAGAACTAGTGTATTGTACTTCATCGCCCTCTTTTTTAACAACTTACTTCCAACTACAGTGGGCGGTGATGTAATGAGGGTAGTGTATACCATGAAAAAAAGAAAAGCCGATGCCCTGGCGATTGTATTGGTAGATAGAATTCTGGGTTTCGTGGGTCTTTTCGTATTTGCTCTGTTTGCAGTTTTATACCTACTCATTGTAAAACAACAGACAGAATTTCTACCTTTTATTGTGATTGGTCTGGTCGCCATAGTCTTTATTACCTATGTATTCTTTTCAGAAAGAGCATATTCAACGCTTGCACCGATAGTGCAGAAGATAACGGTATTGCGAGTAGGCGAGAGACTGAACCGTTTACACGAGGCTGCCACTGAGTTTGGTGGTGCATGGCGACCAATCAGTCTGTGCATCTTACATTCGATTATTATTCAGGCGCTGCTTGCTCTTGCTCCATTTTTTGTTCTACTGGCAATGGGCAATTTCGAGGTTGGCATACTACCGTTTTTTATCTATGTCCCCATTATCAATGTGGTTTCTATGATTCCTATTTCCCTTAATGCGCTGGGTGTAAGAGAGTATTTCTATGTGTTACTATTTGCACGTGCAGGTGTTGCCGGTGAGACCTCGCTGGCTGTGTCTCTTGTTTCTTTTTTTCTGCTCTTTTTATTGTCCTTAACAGGAGGTATCTTCTTTATTCTTTATAGAAAGAAGTGAACATTAACTCTAGCAATCGATTATGTGAGGAGGTATTATGAAAGTTTGTATGATTGGCACAGGGTATGTTGGGCTTGTTTCAGGGACCTGTTTTGCAGAAATTGGTCATGATGTGATATGCGTCGACAATGATGAGGAGAAGATTGACACATTGAAGAAAGGTAGGATTCCTATCTATGAGCCAGGCCTTGATGCATTAGTGAAAAAACATATGGGGGCAGGAAGGCTCAGTTTCACAACCTCGATCAGAGATGCTGTCGAGAAATCCATTTTTCTCTTTATCGCAGTGGGAACACCGCCTAAAGAAGATGGCGAGCCTGATCTTTCGAGTATAGAGAAGGTTGCCGAAGAGATCGGATCCGCAATGAATGGATATAAGATCATTGTCGAGAAGAGTACAGTTCCGGTTCAGACTGGTAAGTGGGTGAAGACAGTGATTGAACGATTTAGCAAAAAGACAAGAGATTTTGACGTAGCATCAAACCCAGAATTTTTAAGAGAGGGTTCTGCAATTGATGATTTTTTACATCCCGATAGAGTCGTTCTCGGTGTAGAGAGTCAAGAGGCAAAGGAAAAACTATTAGAGCTCTACAAGCCCATTGATGCCCCGAAGATAGTGACTGATATAGAAAGTGCAGAATTGATAAAACACGCCTCTAATTCATTTCTCTCAGCGAAGATTTCATTTATTAACGCCATCTCCATAATATGTGAAAAATCCGGAGCAGATGTCCTGAAGGTAGCAGAAGGCATGGGTTTGGACAAAAGAATAGGAAGAGATTTTCTCAATGCTGGGGTGGGATTTGGCGGTTTCTGTTTTCCAAAGGATATTAAGGCGTTTATTAGTATCGCTGCGAAATTAGGCTACGATTTTCGACTCCTAAAAGAAGTTGATGCAATCAACCATGAACAGATGTTATTGACAGTCAAGAAATTGGAAGGAATGCTGTGGAATCTTAAGGATAAAAAGATTGGCATATTGGGTCTCGCGTTTAAACCTAATACCGACGACATGAGATTTGCCCCTTCTATAACGATTATAAGGGAATTACAGAAACAAGGTGCAACGATAAAGGCGTATGATCCAGTGGCAATGAACCGAGCAAAGAAGATTATGCCCGACATAGAATATTGTGCCGATCCTTACAGCGCAGCAACAGGCGTAGATGCAATTATTCTCGTGACCGAATGGGACGAGTTCCGTGACCTTGATCTTAAGAAAATTAAGTCGTTGATGCGCCAGCCAGTCTTTCTTGATGGCAGGAATGTATTTGATGTAAAACAAATGAACGATTTGGAATTTATCTATTCAGGGATAGGACGATGAAGCTGGTGATAACTGGAGGTGCTGGTTTTATTGGTTCACATCTCGTGGACCACTATATGAACGAAGGTCATCAGATAATCATTATTGACAATCTTATCACTGGTCGAGAGGAGAATATTGCACAGCATCTTGGCAAAAAGCAATTGAATTTTATGAAAAAAGATGTCTGTGAAGTCACTGAAGTTGAAGGAGCAGTACATCTAATACTACATTTTGCCTGTCCGGCGAGTCCTTTTGATTATCTTAAGTATCCACTTGAAACGTTGCGTGTTATGTCATTCGGCACTCAGAATATGCTCGAGTTGGCAAGAAAGAAGCAGGCGAAGTTCTTTCTTGCTTCTACCAGCGAAGTATATGGAGATCCAGAAATCCATCCGCAAAGAGAAGATTATTTTGGAAATGTAAATCTTCTCAGTCCTCGGGCAGTTTACGATGAGGGGAAGCGCTTTGCCGAAACGCTCACCTTATCGTATCACCGAAAACACAATCTCAAGATTGGAATCGTGAGAATATTTAATACCTATGGTGAGAGAATGCGATCAGCAGACGGGAGGGTAATACCCACGTTCATCACCGAGGCATTGGAGAATAGACCACTGCCGATCTTTGGTGATGGTTCACAGACAAGAAGCTTCTGCTATATTGGAGATATGGTGAGTGGCGTTACAAAGGCGGTCGACATAGATTATCCTCTGCCAATCAATCTTGGCAATCCTGTAGAATATACAATACTTGAGCTTGCAGAAATAGTGAAACGGTTGTGTGGGAGTACAGCTGGTAATAGACATCGACCATTACCGGATAGCGACCCCAAAAAACGAAAACCCGATATCTCTAGGGCGAGAGAATTGCTTGGTTGGCAACCAGAGTTTAACCTTGAACAAGGGCTGAAAAATGTAATCGGCTGGTTCAGGAGGAGGAGAAAATGATAGGATGGCTTACGCAGCATGGAATTAGAATGGTAGGGATTATTCTCGTTGGTGCAATTGTCTATCTTATACTTCAAACGATCGTTCCACGTTTTATACGGAGAACGATAGCTGTGAGGATGAAAGATAAACCAGAGGTTGAGGTGCAAAAGAGAGGGAAGACGATTTCCAATGTCGTTAGAAATACTTTAGGTATTCTCATTATTTTGCTTGTTCTTATCACAATTCTCCCCGAAGTCGGTGTCAATATTGGTCCGCTCCTCGCGAGTCTCGGTATATTGGGTTTGGCTGTTGGATTTGGTGCACAGAGTTTGGTCAAGGATGTTATCAATGGTCTCTTTATTCTCGTAGAGAATCAATATGGTATCGGCGATGTGGTCAGAGTAGCAGGTATTGCTGGCCTTGTGGAAGAGGTAAATCTTCGCAGGACTATTTTAAGGGACCTCGATGGTATCGTCCATTATATACCTAATAGTGAGATCAACATAGCGAGTAACTTCACCAAGGAATATTCAAGGGTGAATATGAATATTTCAGTTGCCTATGGTGAGGATTTGGATAGGGTGATAAATGTGATTAACCGGATCTGCAACACGATGGCAGAGGAAAAGGAATGGAAGGACAAGATGATCAAGCCACCGCAGGTGCTCAGGGTGGATGCACTCGGTGACTCGGGTGTTGAGATTAAGATTCTTGGTGATACACAACCACTTGCCCAGTGGGATATTATGGGTGAACTGAATAAGAGAATCAAGAAAGAATTTGATAAAGAGGGGATAGAGATTCCTTGGCCACACATGAAAGTATATTTTGGTGATGACTCACTCAGTTCAAAACTCAAGAAATCTTGACAGGAATAGAACGATAATATAATCAGACAGCAAGGAAAACGATGCGAACATACTGTGTGGTGTGACTTTACCTTTTATTTCCCTCGTTCTGGTTTGTTTTCTTCATCATTGATTACACAGACTGCATTCTGAGTGAGTATGTTGTCTACCGCGAGGTAAACTGAACTCTTTCAGAAATCCGCTAACGCGGATTCATGATAGTGCATGGAAGAATCATCTCCTCCATTGAAATACCACCATGCTGGAAGGTAAACTTGAATTCTTTCTCATACTCGGTGGGTTTGGTGGGATAGATGAAGTAGTGATCTTCCTTGGCGATAGCAAACCTAACTGACGGATCTGCACTGGGTAGACATATTTCACCAGGATTGTTTAAGAGGAAGGCAGTCTTCTTATCCGCCCTCAATGCGGGCCCGTATTTATACCTGAGATTGGGTGAGATTGAACGTCCACCATAAACAATAGCTGGTCTACGGACGCGGATGAAACCGTGATCGGTCGTGAGTACAATGCGTCTCTTTTTCTTGCTTATCTGTTTAAAAACTTCGAAGATAGGAGAGATGGGAAACCAATAGCCTAACAGATTCAATAGCACTCGTTCATCATCGAGAATGCCCTTCATGTCACCACGTCCTGGTATTGTATGTAGCAAAAGGTCAAAGAAGTTTATGACGACTATCACCACATCAAGTTTATCATTCACAACTTGTGTGACATGACGTTCTATCTCTTCGATTGATGATAGTTTATAGTAGGAAAATTTTATGTTCAGATTGTGCCTCTTGAGTTGTTCACCAAACAGTTCCTTTTCAAATCTATTTTGCCCCTTTGCATCGAATGTCCAATATTGAGGAGTCTTCTGGAGAATTTCAAGTGGCAAAAGACCAGAGAATAGAGCATTTCTTGAATACGGTGTTGCGGTTGGAAGAATTGAATAGTAAAATTGAGTATTTACTTCAAAGTAGTCTCTGAGATAAGGTGATAATTTAAAGAATTGGTCGAGTCGCATTGAGTCAAAAATTACAAAATGGAGGGGCCCTTCTTTTAGGAGAGGAAAAAGTGCGTGAGAAAATAGATTGTGTGAGAGAATAGGGCCTTTGCCTTTTATGAAGTTTTGATATTCACTTTCAATATATTTCGCAAATCCTGAATTTGCTTCGCGTTTTCTTTCTTCTTGTATCATCTGCAAATCTTGACTACCAAATTCCAGCAATCTCAGATCCCAAGATACAAGGGCTTTGTAATATTCTGTCCATTCATCATAGTTTACTGGTTCTATAAATGATCTGAATTGGCCAGCGTATTCCTCTGCCATCTTTTCACCAATTATTACACGTCGCTTCAATGTGCGATTGAGAACTGAGAGTAATTGATTGAAACTGAAAGGTTTTGTAATATAGTCATCTACCCAGCCTCCATACGCCTTTTTCATGAGATCTTCTTCTTCGCTTTTTGTAACCATAACCACCAATTGCTGTGAATTTTCGTTTTTGATTTTCCTCAGTACCTCGAGACCATCAACTCCAGGCATAATCTCGTCGAGGAAGATTAAGTCAAACACTTCTTTGCTGGCTAATGTTACACCATCTTCTCCAGAAGTCGCAGTTTTAACGTCATATCCTTCTTGCTGGAGAAGGTATATAAATGGTTTTAATAAGTCTATTTCATCGTCGATCCATAAAATTTTCATTTCTCCACCTTTGGAAGTATAACCTGGAATGTAGTTCCTTTTGAACTAGTTTCTTTTAATAATAATTTGCCCTTATGATATTCCTCAATAATTCTTTTGGTTAACACAAGTCCAAGACCCCATCCATACTTTTTGGTAGTGTAGCCGGGCTTAAAAATATCACTTTCTTTTTTAATCCCTCTACCGGTGTCTGAGATTTCGATTACGGCACCATTTGAATCAAATGTGCTAATTGTGATTTTCCCTTTTGCGGCTCCTATGGCATCAAGACCGTTCTTCAGAATATTCTCCACTGCCCAGCCAAGTAAAACATCATCAAACTTTACGGTTGGGAGTGGTTTATATTCTTCGTGGAACAGTATGTTATTATGTGCTCTTCTTTTCATATATTCAACGGAATGCTTGATGATATCTATTGGTTCTTTCTCGACCAACCGTGGCGGTAAACCAATCCGTGAGAATTTTTCCAATACTTCTTTCATCCGTTGCGTATCTTCACCAACTCCTTCATATATTTCCGATGGAATCTTTCCCTTAAATGCCTCAAGCCAACCAATAAGTGACGATAATGGCGTTGCGAATTGGTGCGCAGTCTCTCGAGCAAGAGAATTCCAGATTTTTTCCTCCTCACTCTTTCGATAAATGAGATAACCCCAGAATCCCAAAAAGAGAAAGGCGACGAGAAATATTGTTTCAACGAAAGGTAATATTTGAAGAGATCTGGTGAAAGGTGAAAGCCCCCAGTGAACGTATCCAACAAGCGTTGAGTCAGTACCGTGGCGAATAATCATCGGAATAGGCTTTTGCACTTTATCCAGTTTTTCGACAGCAGTATGAAGGTCATCTTCTTTGATATTCTTTGCAGAATAGGGCGTCCCTTCGACGTCAGTAAGAATTACCGGGAAATCAATTTTTTTTATGACCTCCTCATAAAAAAGTTCAAGCAATCTTTCTTTTTCCTCATCTACACTTGTGCCGCGAGCAAATTCTGCAAAAAGGCGCGACGTCGTTTCAGTTTCTTTTTTAATCCTTTGAATCAGATAATTAGAATAAATGAATGTTACGATTCCAATTATGCCAATGCCAATGAGAAAGTAGATTACTAAGGCACGCGCACTGAATCTACGTTCTATTTTCATGATTGAAGTATCTGTTTTTTACACAATTTTGCGAATTCAAATAGAGTATCACATTGTCCGCAATACGCATCACAAATGTATAGAATGCCAAATATTTCAGGATCTGAAGCCGCTATATTTTCTCCGACAATAATCTTGTCACCCTCCCAAGAGATGCTATCCTTACCATTTACAAAAAGAAGCGGTTCCTTCTTGTTCATTTTTTTTAAGACCTTTTTCAGGTCACGCTTAGAAAACTGAAAGAGGAGTTGTGGATTTGTCTCTTTTATATTAAAAAATTCATGTAATGAATTAATGCTATTCTTAATCATAATATTGTAATAGGGAAATTTATCTCTATCGTAAAAACAGATTCTTTTCTCAATAGGTGTAAGATAAGGAAGTGATATATTTGCAGGTTTGTTTAGTTCGACAAGAAAGTGGAAATGTCGTGTACCCAATTTTTCTTTCAAACTCTTATATTCTTTTGTGAAGATTATCGTAGGCCTATCATAAAATATCGCTTCAAAAATCTCTGGTTTAATATACTGATAGATATTTTTTAAATCATTCGACATGAGCATTACGATAGAGCCTATTTTTTTTAAGCCATTGATGAATGGCAGCGTTTTTAAAAAATCACTTTCATCACACGGGACGGATACTAAGAAATTTCTTCTTTTTTTAATACCGAGAGGTTTGAATGTTTTTCGAAATCTGTTCTTAGTCAATCTTAGGTACAGCTCAGCGAAGATGCTCATTGTGCTCTTCTCTTCCTCCGTTTAACATAGATGGGATTTGATTTTTTGGCTACAACATCTCTCGATATTATACATTTATCTACACCTCTCAGATTTGGTAGATTGAACATAATATCGAGCATGAAATTTTCCATAATTGACCTGAGCGCCCTCGCACCAGTGTTATATGTCAAGGCTCTGGTAGCAATTTCATCAAGCGCATCTTCAGCAAATTCTAATTTTACACCTTCCATTCTAAAATATTTTGCATATTGCTTAATGAGGGCGTTTTGTGGTTTTGAAAGAATCTCGATGAGCATATTTTTAGATAAGCTGTTAAATGGTGCAACTACTGGCACACGACCGACAAATTCAGGGATGAACCCATATTGTATCAAGTCTTCAGGCTCGACGTATTCAATTAATTCATACATTTTCTCCTGTTTCTTTTCGGATTCACTCAGAAAGCCCAACCTTTTACGATTGAGCCTTCTCGATATTATTTCTGCTATGCCGGTAAAGGTGCCGCCGAGAATGAATAGGATATTTTTTGTATTCATCCGTATATATTCTTGTTCAGGATGTTTGCGGCCCCCTTGCGGGGGTATATTCGCTTCAGTACCTTCAATGATCTTCAACAGTGCTTGCTGAACTCCTTCTCCAGAAACATCTCTCGTAATAGACGGAGAGTCTGATTTGCGCGCAATCTTGTCGATCTCATCGATATAGATGATGCCGATCTGTGCTGCCTGTATATTGAAATGAGCAGCCTGGAGCAGCCGCAATAAGATATTCTCAACATCCTCGCCAACATAGCCCGCTTCTGTAAGCGGTGTTCCGTCGGATATTGAGAAAGGAACATGGAGTAATCGTGCCAAAGTCTCAGCAATCAGTGTCTTGCCAGTTCCTGTTGGTCCGATCAAGAGAATGTTACTTTTTTGAATCTCAACATCATTACTTTTTATCATTACCCTTTTGTAGTGATTGTATACCGCTACCGAAATTACCATCTTCGTTCTTTCCTGACCAATCACATGTTGATCAAGAAAAGACTTGATTTCAGATGGTTTCGGTAGAATGAAGCTCTCCTGCAGTGAGGATTCCTCTTCGTCTGTTAATAGTTCATGGCAGAGTCTGACACATTCATCGCAGATGTATGCCCGACCACCCCTGAATAAACGTTTCACTATTGGTTTTGGCCGCTGGCAAAAATGGCAGACTATCTTCGGCATTATTCCTTCTTCTCGATGATCTCGTCAATGATTTTATATTCCTTTGCCTCCTTGGCAGACATAAAATAGTTTCTGTCTGTGTCAGCGGCAATCTTCTCTTCACTTTGTCCTGTATGTTTTGCGAAAATCTTATTGAGTACTCCTCTGATTGTCAATACCTCTTTTGCATGGATTGCTATGTCTGATGCTTGTCCTGAAAAGGCGCCTTCGGGCTGATGAATCATGACACGGGCATGTGGCAGAGCGAATCTTTTTCCTTTTTCGCCAGCAGCGAGTATGAGCGCTGCCATACTTGCTGCCATACCGATACAGATGGTGGAGACAGCTGGTTTGATATATTGCATTGTATCATAAATTGCCAGACCTGATGAGACGACACCACCCGGCGAATTTATGTATAGATATATATCCCGGCCAGGGTCTTCGGCGTCGAGATAGAGCATCTGAGCCATCACAAGGTTTGCAACGGTATCGTCGATGGGAGTGCCGACAAATATAATTCTTTCCTTTAACAATCGTGAATATATGTCATATGCCCTCTCACCGCGACCGGTCTGTTCAATGACGTACGGAACTGGTATCATTTTTGATTGCCTCCTTTGGTGAAATGATACGACTTCTTTTGCCAATTTTTGCATTCTTGAAAAGAAAATCGATTGTTTTTTCTCTATTCAGAATGCTGCCAATATACTCTATAACATTCTCACGGTTATCATCACTCAACTTCCAGCCCATCGATGAGACCAAATTCATAATTTCCTCTGCTTCTACCCTAATATTTTCTTTCTCTGCGATCTTATCGATTATCAGATTCAAACGTGCCCTCTTTTCGGCGAGCCCCCAGAACCTTTCTTTGTTTACGTCTGAATCAGGAAGGTTGAATTTCTGCAATATTTTTTGGTATTCTGCATCTATGAGCGAGTTTGGCACTTTGAATTTTTTTCTTTCTAATAGTATTGTCGATAATGATTCTTTTAATTCAGCCTCTACTCGTTTTTCTTCTGCTTGCTTTACCTGTTCCATGAGTTTTTCCTTCAATTGCTCAACATTTTCGTAGTTTTGTGATTGGGCAAACTCATCATCGATCTGTGGAAGAATTTTTTCTTCAATTTTTTGTATCGACATTGAGTAGGTCTGATTACCAACATTCACTTCTATATCATCTGATTTTCGTACACCGACCAATGCTTTGTTGACTTCATCAGGTAGACTGCGGTCGCCTATTATTATAGTGACTTTGCCCTGATTGGTCTTTACCTTATTATTTTCAGTAATTCTTAGATTCACGGTCACAAAATCATCCACCACGGCTGGACGAGAGACTTCCTTGACCGCGGCGTATCGTTCGCGCAGTTCATTCAGTCCCTGCTGAAGGAGAAAATCGTCTGGTAAGGGTTCTTCTTCGAATATCTCCAGCCCTCTATAATTGTCCACATCGAATCCAGGAATGTTCTCAAAAGAGAGACGCAATTTTATCTTTTCACCCTCCTCGACATTGAGAAGTCTTGGTTGCGATGCAGGACGCCATTTCTCTTCAGCCAATATTTTAACAAATGTCTCAGCGGCGAGACTGTTCATTGCCTGTGCTTTGAGCGTATCACGGTATCTACTCCTGATTATATCTTTTGGTACCTTACCTTTGCGAAATCCCTTTATTACCAAATCTTTTTGAATTTTACTCACCTCTCTGTCGATGAAGCGGTCGAGTTCAGCGGGTAAAATTGAAATGTCGATTTCTTTTTCTACCTCATTGTCCTTTATGATCTCATATTCCAAAGATTACCTCCAACAACTGCGAGGAGGGGGACTTGAACCCCCATTCCTAAACGGAACTGGATCCTAAATCCAGCGCGTCTGCCAATTCCGCCATCCTCGCAAATGCAAAAACAGAAGAGACTTAATCTGTTAAATTATATGCTAAAATGAGTATTTGTCAAGTTTGCCTCGTTTTTCCAATCAAAAAAGCAATCATGGTTACCGCGAGGATGTAGGCTAACGGTAGAATAAGAAATCGAAATCTCATGTTTTCGCTTATTTCAATCAAATTTCCTATGATTGTAACATAAAGGATATTGAACATAATGTATTTCAGCAATAGTGTCTCACTCTTTTGAAAACCAAACAATCTCTGTCCTTTTATCGACACGATGATACCCCACGTATAGAGAATTGGGATGAAAAAGTAGAGAAAATTAATATGTACAGTACGTTCTTGACCAAATCTGTTGACATAGTTTGTGCGCCATATTCTGTTCAATACATCACCGAGCAGATATTCCTGGTAAAAGCTGACCCAGAGACTCATTTTTCTGCGATTACGCCCCCTGATGATGATGCTGTCAGAACAGGGTCTCAGATATGCATAAAAGGCCTTGGCAACTGAATGGAAATAATAATTGGGATATTTCCATATAAGATATCGTGCAGCTGAATAATACTGTTTTGAGACTGAGATATAACCGATATGATTGAAATTGACAAATCCTGTAGATTTGTATTTCTTGTCGAGTACTGGTGTACCGGTGAGTGTATCGAAATTTGCATATAGTCTATACGCATCTGGAGTACGAAATGGTTTCACAAGAGCTATGGAAGATATTTCATCATGGTCGATGAGTGGTCTTATTTTTTCGACAGGGACGGTGAAGGTCATTTTTATTAAGTTCATGCCAAACCATGAGGTGAGGCTTGTTTGATTAAAGATGACATAGTTTTTGATATAGAGGCCTGCAATAATCAAAAGTGGGAAGCAAGCACATAATAAGATTTTTTTTACATTCTTTTTTTCAAAAAAGATAAGCCAGATGAGAATCATAATGAACCAGATTGGATGAAATAGACTCCTGGTAATAACAATTAATGTAAGAATTATGAAGAAGAGGAAGAGAAAAACCCACTTGTGCTTCTCCAGATAAAGATGCAGCACCAGACATGATACGACCACTAACAAAGTAACAGGATATGTATAAAAAAGCCAGTTTTCGAAAAAAATTACTGGTGGACTTATTGCGAAAAACATACAAGAAAATAATGCAAGAATTGCGGGTATCTTTAATCGAACGAGTATTGAGTAGAGTGCTAAGGTCGCCACTAACCCCATTACCATATAGACGATTTTAAAGGTAAGCAACTCAAAACCTGAAGCGAATTTCAAAACCAATCCCAGGAATAGATTAAAACCTGGCGGTTGGATGTGGAGATACATAAGACTCTTTGATAAGTCTGCAGCGAGGTCCTGAGGATCTAAAAATTGGTAGAACCAGTAGAGTGGTGTTATATCAAAACGTACGCCAATCAAATGAATAATTATCCTCGTAATGGTGAAAAAAAGAAAGAGGATTATGAATCCGTGTCGGTAATCATTTTCTTGGGATACGTTGTGCATTTTGAGCTCTAAAAAGGTTTGTTACTTTAATATAGCTTGATTTTGAATCTCTTGGGATAGGAATAGACTGGTGTGATGTAGTCGGGCAATATTATTGATGCAGGTAGTTCATAATCTCCTGCTGAAAGCTTTGTCAAGTTTATCCTTACCTCTATGTCTCCTTTCATTAATTCTTCTATTCTATTCTTCGAGCCTTTAACAATGAGTGTATCGAGACTTATCTTCTCCGACGAGACACGTTGACTCGGTGTGAAGATGAGTTTAAGTGGTATGGTTGTGAATAATTTCTGAACTGTTGTGTCCAGTTTTATCTCTACTTGTACCTGTTTTTGGGAGATCTGTACGAGTGGCGGTATTTCTGCTATTTTCAACCTTTTCACAAATGACGAACTCTTATTTTTGACACTAAGGCTTTCAGTGGTTAATTCGTTCAGATCTCGTAAAATCCTACCTGGACCTGTAACAACTATGGTGTCAAGTCCGACGATATCGTTTATCGAATACCCTTCCTTCAATGAACCTTTTACCGGTACCTTAACCTCAATTTGTTTACTGAGTTTTTCATCAATTGTTATGCTGATGACTTTTGCAGTAGGATAGGTAATTGATACATCACTAAAACCTAATGGGACTATAAGATTTCTTACCGGAATTTCATGTCCGCCTACGCCTATGTTTCTGAGACTACAGCGAGCTTTTGGCGGTGCTGCCCACGTACTGAGCAATGCACCTCCCCGACCAATGAATGTAACCCTAACGGTCGGCATAGAATCGACAACGATGAGGTCCTCAGGTAGATATGAATAGATGATTCCTATCTCTTTTGTGTATTGATAGTCATTACCTATTGCTACAAAAAACCATAGACCGAAGGCAAAAACTATTGCGAATATTTTTCTTACAGGATTGTGTGTAATAATCTGAAGGACTTTTTTTAATTCATTTACATCCATTAGTCTATTATATAGATGGATAAGGAAGAATCAAGAACTAAATAATCCTTCATACCCCCACCTCTCTCCCCCTTGAGGGGGAGGAATAAGGAGGGGGTATTTCCAGATTTGAATTTGTGATTGTATTTGTCCCGAAAAATGAAAAACCTTTGCTTTTTACAATTTTTCGAGGATTCCCGAAAATAATAATCAAGTAACAGATTTGAAAATTTTGGAATTTGGGTCTGGAGGCTCGATATGGCTAAGTCCAGAATACCCAAATGAATAGGGCTGCTGCTGTAACCGCGGCAAGCGTGAAAGGGAGACCAACTCTGATGAAATCGAAGAAGTTAATCTTGTACCCATTCTTTTTCAGGAGTCCAACTCCAACTATATTGGCTGCTGCACCAATTGGTGTTATATTGCCTCCCACAGTTGTGCCAATGATTGTACCAAAGAGCAGCAGATAGAGAGGGTATCCGTAAGAGGATGAAAGTGTAGAGACGATGCCGACCATAGCTGCAAAATAAGGTACGTTATCGACGAAGGCTGATATGAATACTGAAGAGACAACAAGGAGCACATACGTTGCCAGCAGATTGCCTGAGGTTAATTTTCCCACTGATTCTGCCAAAACCAGTGTGGTATTGGTTTCTGTTAATGAACCTATCAGGGCAAAGATTGCAGCGAGAAAAAAGAAGGTTTCCCAATCAGTATCTCTCAATATATCGTATGTCTTGATTTTTTTAGAAAAGAGGCTCCAGATAATACCAACACAGCCCACGGCAACGCATATTGTGCCTCCGAGATAATCCATAAAACCACCCAGAAATGAGCCAATAGCAAGGCCGAGAATCAATACAATCAAGAGTAACCCCGGGAACATGCTGACAATTCTTTCTGGTTGTACTTTCTGAAGAGGTTGCTGATATTGTCTAAAGAGCATGTATAGAATAACCAGAGAGATGATTGCCGTGAATTCTACTACAAAGAAAAGGCTCGGTCTTCCTTGAAAGATGAAGAAATCATTAAATGTCATTTTCGTGGACGCGGCGAGAATCATGCTTGGTGGATCGCCAACCAAGGTCGCGGTCCCCTGGAGATTTGATGATAGACAGATCCCTAATATAAAGGGCAGGGGTGAAACTTTGAGCTTGCGCGATACCTCAAAGGCGATTGGCGCGACAATCAATACGGTCGCAACATTCTCTACAAATGCAGATATGATACCACTGAATGCTGAAAGCCAGATAATTGCCCACAGAAGATTCCTCGATCTTGCGATAATAGCCTCGGCAAGATATGCAGGGATTTTAGAATATATGAAGAGTTCAGCGACCACGAGGCTACCCCAGAATATCCCGAGTATGTTCCAGTTTATATGATAGAGGAGTTTAATGGGGGGCATAATACCAACCATGATCAAGATGGCAACCCCGCACCAGGCAACAATCGACTTATGACTGTGAAAGATGACTATCAGGACATATATTGCGATAAATATAGAAAGACAGAGGATCTGTTCAGATGTCATTTGAGCTGTGTTTTACCCGAGGCGACATTATGATCTTTGGAGTAACCAGACCATAAGTGCCTTCTGTATATGTAATCGGTTCTCTGCCTGATCAAAGACAATTGAAGCAGGGCTATCAATGACCTCGTCAGTGATCTCTTCACCACGATGTGCAGGCAGGCAATGCATAATCAAGTAGTCTTTTGGTGCAGATTGTAATAGTTCTCTGTTTATTTGATATGGTTGAAAGACCTTTTTCCTCTTTTGTGCCTCCTGCTCTTGCCCCATTGATGCCCAGACATCGGTGTAGATAATCTCTGCATCCTTGATTGCTTCTTTCGGGTCATGCGTCAACAGTGCTGTTTTCGTCTTTGCGATATACTCCTTATTGGGCTCATAGCCTTTTGGCGTTGCGATGTTCAATCTAAAACCCAAGAGGGAAGAGGCAGCAACAAACGAATTGCAGACATTATTGCCATCACCTATGTAGGCGATAGTGGTCTTTTCCAGGGATCCTTTCTTCTCACTAATAGTAAACAGGTCACCCATAACCTGACAGGGATGTTCGAGGTCAGATAGGCCATTAATCACCGTAATTGTTGAGCTTCTTGCCAAATCTTCAACCGTTTTATGAGCAAAAACACGTGCCATTATGAGGTCAACCCATCTCGAGAGATTCCGCGCTGCGTCTGGTACTGACTCACGTGTTCCGAGCTTTATATCAGATGGTGCAAGATATATGGCATGGCCGCCCAACTGTGTCATTCCCGTCTCAAAAGTGACCCTGGTGCGCAGGGATGGTTTTTCAAAGACCATTGCCAGTGTCTTATCTTTTAGTATCTTATGGTCTACACCCTTGTTTTGTGCCTCTTTGAGTTTTCTTGTCAGTTCAAATATTTCATAAATCTCATCCTTATTCAAATCAAAGATCGATAGAAAATCTCTCTTCATTCTGCCTCCGTTAATGAGTAATAATAGTGATTTTCTTGGTTATGTCAATTGGAAGGGTCTGCATCGTCTCAATTATTTATCAGTTTTGCTACTTATTTGACTTATCGTTTCAGGCCTTGTTACAATTTTAATGATTTCAACTATCATCCATGCCACGAAGATGAGTATCAGTCCATTGATCACAAAGAGGAGCCAGTTCATATTTTTATAGAAATTGATTATGTTTAACACCATACCCCATCCCGTCATTATGACCATGAAGACCATGGGAACAGCAGTATACACAATAGACTTTCCTTTTTTGTAGAGATAGACAGTGATAACCATGAGGGCAAGGCCGGCCAAGAGCTGATTACTCGCACCAAAGAGCGGCCAGAGAATGAGAGCGCCCCTGCCATCGGGTCTTGCAAGCGCAAGGAGGAGTGCCGTGAGAATGACAAATGCTGTTGCTGTATGCCGTTTTGTCAGAAATCTGATATTGAAATCCTCTGCCAATTCAGTAACAATGTAGCGTTGTATCCTCGTTGCAGTGTCAAGGGTTGTAGCCGCAAAACTCACGATAAATACTCCTAAGATGGTGAAGGCAAACGTCTTACCTAAGCCAAGTGCAGTGAGAAATGTTGAGGCTCCATCAACAAAGGCAGAAAGATTTGCAGCAAGTCCAGAGGCAGCTGACCAATCACTATAGCGTGCTGTCCATGCCTCTAGATTACCAATGCCTGCAGTGCACGCGATGATGACAATTGTCGCAAGTGCACCCTCCATAAGCATTGAGCCGTAGCCGACGAATCGGGCGTGTGTTTCATTGGCGAGCTGTTTTGATGAAGTCCCTGATGAGACGAGGCTATGGAATCCTGATATCGCACCACACGCTATTGTGATAAAGAGAAAGGGCCATAAGGGAGGAGCGCCTTTTGGTGCAGACACAAAGGCTGGAGCACTTACCTGTGGATGTACTAGCGCAAGTCCTAAAAAGAGGAGTGCCATGGCAGCAATCAATTGGTGTGCATTGATAAAGTCGCGCGGCTGGAGGAGCGTCTGGACTGGGAGCACTGATGCGATGTAGGCATAGACCATGAGGATGATTACCCATGTGACGAGTGGAGAGCCAGCAATAATCCCTGGCATTTTAAGAGGAATATATGTCCCGATAAAGACAGTGATATACATGATAATGAGTGCTGTGATGGAAAGGACCAGGACATTGAGGTTCTTTTTATAGACAAGATAACCCAGTCCTATGGCAATAGGAATCTCCATCCATACTGGAAACACTGCACTCGGATACATGGTGAATAGAATACCGATTATCAATGCAAATATCGAGACCACAATGACAAGGCAAAAGAAGATAACGAGAAGAAAAAGTATGCGTGACGTCGGACTCACGATATCCTTGGTAACCTCTCCAATCGATTTCCCTCTGTTCCGTGCAGAAATAACCAGGGCACCAAAATCATGAACCGCTCCCATGACGATTGAGCCGACAAATACCCAAATGACTGCTGGTACCCATCCCCAAATAACGCCGATCGCTGGACCGACAATCGGTCCTGTGCCTGCGATCGAGGTAAAATGGTGTCCAAAGAGTATCTCTTTTCTGGTTGGTACATAGTCTATTCCGTCATTTATCTCATGAGCAGGGGTGACTACATTTTTGCTCAATGTAAAGAGCTTGTTGCCCAAAAATCTACCATACGTATTATAGGCAAGGATAAATCCTACATAAATGAGTACACACAGGAGCAATGCATTCACGATACCAGTCCTCCTTTCGCTTTGTAGAATTGATTATAGTAATATAGAGGGGGGTGTCAACCATTTACAGGAATCGTTTATGGGTTACGGTTACGATGCTCGTATCGTCACATGGTATCGTTGTACGGCTAAAAATACAGAAATGACCATAAACGTTCAACGATACGGGCTTCGTAGCCGTAACCCTTGGACGTCTCCTTTAAACAGGGCTTGACAGTGGCTCAGATATAAATAGAATGGTATGCCAAGCCAGGATAGCTCAGTTGGTAGAGCACCGGACTGAAAATCCGGGTGTCCGCAGTTCGATTCTGCGTCCTGGCATTTTTTTGTCTTGACAATTTTTTAAAATTTAATACAATAAAGATACATGAAACGAGACCTCAGGAGTGCCGTCATCCAAAGATTGCGTCAACCATTAGCAGAATATAATGATTCGTTCAGTAGATTAATGGAATTAGGGAGGGAGATAGAGAGTAGGCTGGAAGCTGCTACCGAGTTCATCACTACTATTCGAGGGCAATTCAGTAAACTCGTCATGGCCGTTGAAACGGCATTTGAAGGTATATCAGTTTTTGATCGGGAAATCAAAAAAACAAAGGAATTTCTTGAACGTGGTATAGCTATAGTAAACGAATCGCTCTCTATATCAAGTCGGGTGAGTGATGATCTGAGCAACATATCAAAATTATTTGATAGGATACACGTTGACGGTGTTCAACTTGAAGATGTTATTAAAAATATCAACACAGTTTCTGACTCTATTGAGGTTGCCTCAAGAAATGCTACTATTACCGCCTTCCATGCAGGCATACAGGGAAGAGGCTTTGAGGTCATTGCACGCGAAATGACAACTCTGGTGAAAAGCGTGCAGACGCCGACCAAAGTAATTCCCGATGTATCTGCAGATATTATAAAAGGGACCGTGGATCTGGGATACGATTTACTCAATATCAGCAATATCATCTACGAACTCACCGAGATCAATGGCAAGTTTTCCCATATCACCGATGAACTGCTGGCACTTATTCCGAACATCGAAGAAGGCATAAAGGCTATTTCTGATAGTGTTGAGTCACAGAAAGGACGCTATGGAACGTTAGAGAAAGAGAACGAAGAATCATCGCGTTGGTTAAACGAAATCTACGATGTCGCGCGTTCTTCTACGATTCTGGAAATTTCCCTTGAGGCGATGTTTAGAAGAATTAACAACATTAAAGAAAATATGTTCAATATCGGAGATGATTCCAGTTTCAGTCACGTGTTTGACTCCTTCAAAATCGCTCTTGCTGACACAGCAGATTGGTGTGATAAGACATTAGGCAGTGGGACAGGTAAAGACCTTACCACATGTGGTGTCGAATACTCTGAGCGATTAATGCTGCAACTTGCTGCGGAGACAAATCAGCTCTATAGCGTCATCAAACAGATTACCGATGAAATGAAGAATTGGTTAAAGACTAATACCTTAGCAACTGATGTACTTTCCCGCGGTATTGCATTCTATCATGATATACGAGACAATCTTGGTCAGTTAAGTAGGAAACTTACCTCTATACGGGAGAAAGCAGGGGAGATTGAGAAGCCGCTCAATGATTTAAAGAAGATTACTGAACGTTCTAAGGTGTTGGGATTATATGCTGGCATCGAGAGTGTGCGCAGTGGAGAGCATGCACCGTCATTGGGTATAGTTACAGAAGAAATAAAGTCATTATCTGAGAAGACCACTTCATTTGTCGATAGAATAGGTGAGTTGAGAACAGATATGTCTAGAAATTTTCAACAATTGTCACTGTCTCTCATGAAAAGTATGAGTGATGTTGAACAAGGTATGGGTTCTCTACAGAACGCAATAGACCTTCTTGAGCAGAACAAGAAAGTACTCGAGCATTGCGATAATCTTTTACAAGAGATGAATGACGTTACCGAGCAGATGAGAGCACATTGTAATTCTTTGAGTACACATATGCGAAATTTCAATCAAGATTACGAAAACATCACTCATGCCTTTACGCAATACATGTGTACTATACGTACGAGTTCAGGTGTTTCGAGACAAATTCTCGAGATAGTGGATCACTACGCAGCAGATGTCTCAATTCTAGAAAAAAAACACGAAACGGTTACCTTTAGACAATCGGTTGAGCCGATAGTTCTGGACCCTGCGTTCAAGACTGATGCGCGAAGCCATGAAATAATTGAACAGATATTTGCGGGACTCTTGACATTTGACTCTTCTAACCACCTCATGCCGAGCATTGCCGATACCTTCTCTGTTTCGAAGGATGGTCGTATTTGGGACTTTCTTATTAAGAGAGGGGTGAAGTTTCACAATGGTGATGTCATGACAGCCAGACACGTTGCCGATACAATAGCAAGGGTAAAGAGCGGACCTAACATGAGTTTTGTCGATTATGTTGAAAATGTAATAGTATTGGATGAGTACCGATTAAGATTTGTTCTTCAGTTTCCCTTTCTGCCTTTTCTCGCCAATTTAGCATGCGGTGTATTGGACATAACGCCCAAAGAATTCTCTCCAGAGAATCCCATTGGTGCTGGTCCTTATCGTTTTGTTCATTGGGATAAGAATAATGAGTTAATCCTCGAGGCTTTTGAGGATTTTTTTGACGGCCGCCCTCCAATCGATAGAGTTGTTGTTAAAATAATACCCGACAACGAAGAGGCGATTTTGCGGTTTAACAGTGGCGATATTTCATTAATGCAAGTATCACCTGATATTATTCAAGAATTTGACGCTGCAGATATCGTATCAGGCCCGGGTCTTTCTACTGAATACATCGGTATCAACGTTTCACTTGATACCCCATTTAAGAACAGAAAAGTTCGTCAGGCGATGAATTATGCAGTCGACAAAGACTATTTCTCTACTGTGTTAATGAATGGACACGCACTACCTGCCTATGGTGTCTTTCCTCCGGGTATGTTTGCGTATAACAAGGACCTTATTGGTTACCGATATGACATAGGGGAAGCAAAACAGTTGATGCGAGAAGCAGGGTATGGAAGTGGTATTGACGGTACCTTTCCGTTTGATATAAGACAGGGCGATGTTACGATACGAAGAGCCGAGTATATAAAAGAGTGTTTCGAGGAGATTGGTATCGAGTTGATACTCAATCCTCTTCCCTGGAAGGATTTGTTGGAGAGGACATACCGCGGTGAGAGTCTTCTCAACATGAAAGGCTGGGTTTCTGATAATGGTGATCCAGATAACTTCATGTATCCTCTTTTTCATTCTAAGAGTTGTGGACGAGCAGGGAATACCTCGTTTTACTGCAATCAGAAGGTTGATGAGATGATTGAACGGGTAAGATTCGAACGGAGTGGTAAGAAGCGTGGTCAGATTTACAGCGAAGCCGAAAAGGTGATTGTTGAAGATGCCCCTTGGGTTTTTCTTTCTCACGGTGTTGATGTCTACGCAGTGAGTAAGAAACTTCATGGCTTTAAAGTTGATCCATTTGGTATTGTAAGATTTAGATATCTATGGAGTTCTTGATGAAAACGATGATTGTCTTTCGTCTCGGTGATGAACGTATAGCCTTAGATATAGGTAAGGTTCGTGAAGTGACAGAAGCGCAAAGCCCAGTACCTGTCCCCAAATCTCCCCAATTTGTGTTGGGCCTGGTAAATATTAGGGGAAATGTAATTCCTGTTTTTTCTCTTAAAAGACGATTAGGCATTGGCGGCGATGAAACAGGTAATCTTTTGCTCATTGTTGAAGATAGTGGAAGAGTAGCAGCGATAAAGGTAGATGAATTGTATGGAACCAAAGAAATTAATGAGAAGCGTATCAAGCGTCGTAAAAAAATCATCTCGATGAAAAAAAGGAGAGATTTTTTCCATGGCGTATATGAAGGAGAAAAGGAGCCAATACTCATTTTAGATATTGAGAGGACATTATCAAAGGAGGATCGATGAGGCTTCTCGTAGTGGACGATGCAATGTTTATGCGTCGTATGCTCAGCGATATTTTAGAAAAGGGTGGGCACACGATATGTGGCGAGGCATCGACCGGGAAAGAGGCGATTGAGCGTTACAAAGAGCTGAAACCTGACCTTGTCACAATGGATATCATAATGCCTGACATGAGTGGAATCGAGGCAGTAAAGGAAATAATGAAGATCGACCCTAATGCAAAAATTCTCATGGTTTCCGCAATGGGACAACAAGCGCTTGTTCTGGAGGCAGTACAGTCCGGGGCACTAGACTATATCGTGAAACCTTTCCAACCATCAAGAGTTTTGGAATCGATCGAGCGCGTTTTCAAAAAGTAGATGAAAGAGTATTTAGAACTTTTTACAAAAGAGTTAGAGGAATACGTAAGACAGCTGAATAAGCACTTACTCAATCTCGAGCTGGACAGGAAGGAAAAGAGATTAATAATTGAAGTTTTCCGTATTTTCCATACAATTAAAGGAATGTCACAGACAATGGGATTCGATTCGCTCGTGGGTGTTAGTCATAGCATTGAGGATTTGCTCACTGACGTCAAGACAAAGGGTGAAATTAGTTCAAATCTCGTTGATTTTCTCTTCACCGTGACCGATTTTCTTGCTTTGTCTGTCAATGCCCTGAAGAATCGAGAGTCATTACCTCAGTCTGCTGAGATCCTCGATGCACTTGACAAAATCAAGGGCGGTAAGGATCTGCGTTCTATAAAGGCGAGGGGTCCTTTGGTTGAGATTTCCGATATCCGTGTTAAGATGGAAAAGATTGACGTGCTATTCAATCTCGCAAATGAATTGATGATCGTGAGATCACGTTTTGCAAAAATGAGTAAGGAAATGGATGATACACGATTACGCGTTCTCAGCGAAACAGCATCGAGGCTCATTTCTTCACTTCAGGATGAGGTTGTGAGATTAAGGATGCTGCCTCTCTCCACAGTCTTTGATTTCTTTCCACGGTGGTTTAGAGATGAAGCGAAGCGTCAGAAGAAAGATGTTGGTTTGGAAATAATCGGTGGAGAAATTGAGGTTGATCGATCCATTATCGAAGTGCTCAAAGAACCATTGCTTCATTTACTCAGGAATGCGCTCGATCATGGCGTTGAGGTTTATAGCCCAGAAAGAAAGGAAAAAGGTGAGATTTTGTTGAAGGCGGTGAGGGAAAAGGATAGGATAAGAATCTCAGTAAGTGATAATGGCAAGGGTATTGATTTGGAGGAGGTACGTCGTCAGGCAATTAATAGAAAAATCATCACCGAAAAGGAGGCTCAATGCTATACCGATGATGATTTTTTTCGTCTGTTAACTCACCCTGACTTTTCTACTAAAAAGGGCGTATCAACAATATCGGGCCGCGGCATTGGCTTGAACGTAGTGAATTCAACAGTGGCAAGGCTTGGCGGTAGATTATTAGTGAGTTCAAAAAAGGCTGGAGGTTCTTGTTTTACCCTCGAGCTTCCCATAAGTCTTGCAGTAGTTCGTGCTATGATTTTCAATCTTAATGGGCAACGATTTGCTCTTCCATTAACTTATGTTCGGGAGACATTTTTTATGTCAGATGAATTCTTGAAGACGGTATATCACCGTGAACTGTATCCTCTGCGAGGTGAGATCTTACCATTGGTAAGACTCAGTAATAGATTGAATTGTGTTGAAAAAGAAGGTAGAAAATCAGTTATCGTTGTTGAGTATGATGGGAAACGAAGGGGATTTATTACCGATGAGATTCTCGATGAGGTAGATATTGTCGTTAAGAAATTGCACCCACTCATCGCCGTTCCAATGTATTCTGGCTGTTCGATATACGCTGATGGCCTACCAGTATTGATCATAGATCCGAGGGGTCTGAATGATTGATGCACGGCGTCTCACTTCCGAACAGCTCGATGCATTAAGAGAAGTTGCTAATATTGGAAGTGGTCATGCTGCCACATCACTATCTCAATTGATGAGTAAAAAAGTTATGGTCCGTGTACCAAAGATTCTGACGGGTCCATTAGAAGACGTCATATTGAAGATTGCTGACCCAAATGATGTTGTTGTTTCTGTTCTCCTCTATTTTCTCGGTGATCTAACTGGTCGTACCCTATTGCTCTATCCATTTGAGGATGCGCAGGAACTTACATCTCTCCTCATGCCCGCCGTACAAGAAAATCCTGAAGAGGTTCAGGAATCGTTATTGAAGGAGGTTTCAAATATCTTATCGTGTTCATATATGAATGCATTAGGAGAACTTTTGGGTTTTTTAATACTTCCCTCTGTTCCTGGTATGATTGTTGATATGGTCGGTGCAGTGCTCTCAAGCGCGGTGCTTGAGTTTGGCAGTGAAAAAGACTTTGTGTTCTGTGTGGAGACCGAATTCGATTTTGGTGAAGCAAGAAAACCTTTAAGTACGTATTTTCTGTTACTGCCCGATAATGCGAGTTTAGAGTTGATTTTAAAGAAATTAAACTTGATAAAATGATTTCACAAGAAGAACTAAAAATATTGAAAAATTTCGCGTCACGAATACCACCAGATGATGCAGGAGCCCATAATAACCTCGCTATTGTGTACTATAATAAAGGTTTGTATGATGAGGCAATCGACGTATTAGAGAAGGCACTCAAGATTGATCCAAACTTCGTTCTTGCACGAAATAACCTTGATATAGTTTTAAAGAAAACAGGCCGTCTGGAAGAGAAGGTCGAGCTGCTCGCTCGGAGTATTCAAAGTGAGCCGTACGATGAAAACAAAATTTTAGAACTCGCTGAGACCTATAGAAAATTGACTCGTTATTCCCAGTCAATTATATTTTATAGGAAAGTTATAGATTCCAACCCGAGATCATTTGAAGCACATTATGGACTTGGCACAACGCTCAAATTGCTTGGGAAATATGATGACGCCTTGGAAGAGATGAAAAAGGCTTTGGAAATAAAGACGTCTTCAGAGGTATACAGAGTATTTGGCGAGATCTATTTTAATAAAGGCGTGATTGATCTTGCCATAAAGAGTTTTGAAGAATCTATTAGGCTTGAACCAACCTCAGCCGAGGGACATTTCCTCTTGGGCTTTGCGCTCGGAGAAAAGGGTAAGACAGATGAGAGTCTTGAGTCGGTAAGAAAAGCTATAGAGCTCAACCCAGCACTCGCCCAGTTTGAGCCTAATCTTCCCATTGATATCAAGAAACATAAGGGTCATTGGGAATTCCTAAAAGAACAACTCGGTGTGCCAAAGATTACAGAAAGTGAATATCAGGTCCATTATAATCTTGGTATGACATACCGGCATAAAGGTCTCTTTGATGAAGCGAAAAGAGAATTTGACGAATGTTTGAGGTTAAAAGGAGATAATCCAGAGTTGAATGTAGTGCTTGGCGAGGTATGTATATATATGGATAGATTGGATGATGCAGTGAAATATCTGCGGTATGCATTGGATTCAGAGTTTGATTCGATCAGATGTGCGAATGCACTTGGTGTCGCCTATTGTCTGAAAGGCGAGCCTGATGAGGCGATAGAACTTTTTCACAAGGTACTTGCAATGCAGGAAGAGTTTGCACCGGCGCTTAACAATATCGGAGTGTGTCAATTTCATCGAGGAAGGATTGAAGAATCATGCGAGTGGTTCACAAAGGCAATGGAGCGGGGGAATTCAGATGGCCGCTTTAACCTTGGTATGTATTACCTAAAACAAGGCAATCATGATGAAGCACTTAAGCTGTTCAGCGATGATACAGCCGATGATTATTTTGGAAAGGGACTCGTGTATGTTGAGCTCGCTCAGTATGATGAAGCCACGGATTTTTTCAATAAGACTTTGTCTGTCGTGCCAAACCACGCCGGTGCGCACTACAATATTGGCTTCATTCTGACAAAGCTCGGAAAATACGCACAAGGGCTTGACTATATAAGAAAGGGAATAGAAAATGAAGCGAACTATGAGCAGGAAAAATTTCGTCTTTCGTTAGGGTCTGAACTTGCTGGATTTGGACCATATTATACCACACGTATGAGCAAAGAGGCAGAAGTCGAGACAAGGAAAGAAGAAGTGCAAGGAAACGAGATGCAGAGCGCAGCCCAGTATTTTACCAATGCAGAGAATTATCTAGCGCAACAAGAATTTGAGAGTGCTCTCAACATGGTAGATCAAGCACTCACCCGTGCACCAGATTGGAGCAAAGCAGCCATATTGAAGGCGAAAATTCTCTATGATACTGGTAATACCGACGATGCATTGAACTTTTTTTCTAAATACACAAAAAAACACCCTGAGGATAAAGAAGCGAAGGTAGAACAGGGGAGGATGTTTCGCAAAACCGGTCGTTTAAGTGAAGCAAAGGATGTTTATGAGGAATTATTGAAGCTTCAATCGGATAATATTAATTGGTTAACTGAGTTGGGCGATATTTTGTACAGGTTGCATGAGCTGGATGAATCATTGGTGGTGTATCAGAGAATCTATGAAGCGGATAACCAGAATATAGAAGCAAATTTGGGATTGTTGAAGATCGGTGTAGAGAAGAAAGAATATGATAAGATTGGACCCTACTTCGATTTCTTCAAGGAAAGACATCCACAGAATTATGATTTTAATGTCTTGGCGGGTGTTTATCATCAGGAAAAAAATGCGCGCGAAGAGGCATTGAGGTATTTTCAAAAGGCAGTTGAGCTGGATTCCACAAGGGCCTTTCCTTACTATCACCTTGGTCTGTTACAGGTCCAGAGAGGTGATTTTGAGAGTGCCTGTGACAGTTGGGAGAAGGCACTTCTTTTGAAACCCGAGGAAGAACTAGAGGAGAAGATACGGCATTGCCTCAGGATTACTGTGGAACTATCAGAATTCTTAAAGAAAGAGGTGCGAAAATGAGGAGGGAACATTATGCCTGACGAATTAGCAATAGATTCAGGGGCATTGATCTTTGCAACATTGGCAGATGTATATCTGTCATCGGGTATGATCGACGAGGCGATTTCCATATTAAAGGATGGGCTGTCACGTAATCCTCAATATACATTAGCAAAGGTAATTCTCGGTCGTGCCTATTACGCTAAGGGTGAGATAGAAGAGGCCATTGAGGTATTAGAGGATGCCTACAAAACAGCAAAGGATAGTGAGAGTACAAACTTCTATCTTGGACAGTGCTATGAGAAACTGGGCGAACATGACAAGGCAATAGAATTCTACGAAGCAACCCTCAAGCTCAATCCAAACAACGAAGGTGCCAAGAAGGAACTTGAGACACTCAGACCAACGCCTACTCAGGTAGAGCAAGAGGAAGTTGAGCCAGGACTTGAGGTGACTGTACCTGAAGAAGAGGAGATTGAGCCAGCGCCTGAACCAGCTACGCCAATAGTAGAAGAGGGGAACATTGAGGTTCAGGCTGAACCTGTTAAAGAGGGAGAAGAAGAGCGGGTTGAGGCAATAGCCCTACCGGCTGAACCAATGGAGGAGAAGGTTGAAGAGATATCTGAGCCCGTAGCTGCAGAGGTGAAGAGACCTCCTGAACCTGAAGAGGTACCCGAACAGCCCGCTGTTGCTGAGATGCCCTTTGTACCTTTGGAATCTCTGAGCCCACCAATGAACAGGCTCTTGGATCTTGATGCAATAAAAGGTGCATTTATTAGTTCAAAAGATGGACTCTTGATACAAAGCTACTACAAAGACGAGGTTGACCTTGAAGAGATGTGTGCCATGATTGCAGCGATACATAATGAGGCAGAGCAATCATTTAAATTTCTCAAAGAAGGGGACGTGGAAAAATTTCTCATTGAAAAGGAAAACGAAACGATTTGCGTCATGGCTGTGGGAGAATCACTGCTCACCATTGTAACTAAACCAGAGGCAAAGCCAGGGTTAATATTTGTCTATGCAAGAAACATCATTGATGAAATCAAGGAGATACTAGGATGAAATTAGATGCATTAACCAAGATTCCCAAGGTGCTCGGTGCTGGGATAGCGACCGCTGATGGCTTTGTGATTGAGAGTCAATTTACCGTTGGCTATAATGCAGAGAAGTCTGCTGCCATGGCAGCCAAGGTAGTCAACACGACTAAACAGAGTCTCAACATAAAAAAGGTATCAGTTATTTTCTACACACAAAATAGTGTCTTCTTCATAAGAGAAACAGAGGCAGGGATATTCTTTGTTATATGCCAGAAGGATGCGAATATTGGTCTCGTAAAGATCAAGATTAATAAAATAACATAAAGAATTTTGGTGGTCACCTTTTTATGTACCTAAACATCCTTTTATTAAGGAAATTGTTTTCCACCCTTACGCTGCTTTCACTCATCATTGGCTGTGCTGATACAAAGAACAAGAATGATGTATCATGGCATGATATCGCGCGCAAAGAAATGGTTCATAATCAAATTGTTGCGCGGGGCATAATAGACACGAATGTAATCAACGCAATGCTCAGTGTGGAACGACATAAGTTTGTGCCTGAAGAGTTGGAAAGATTGGCGTACAATGATTATCCGCTTCCTATTGGGGAAGAGCAGACCATATCTCAGCCCTATATTGTTGCCCTCATGACTGAAAAACTGACGTTGCAGAATTCGGACAAAGTGCTTGAAATTGGTACTGGTTCAGGATATCAGGCAGCAATTTTATCATTGATTACACAAGAAGTCTACACTATCGAAATAATACCATCACTTGCTCAGTCTGCGGCTGAGCGGTTCAAGGAATTAGGTTATAACAATGTATTCGTGAAGTGCGGTGATGGATTCCTTGGCTGGCCCGAGGCTGCACCCTTTGATGCGGTTATTATTACGTGCGCACCGCCAGACGTACCACAACCTTTGATTGAGCAGCTTGCCGAAGGCGGGCGTTTGATAGTCCCTTTGGGGGAAGATTTTCAAGTGTTGACACTGTACAAGAAAGCTGATGGTAAATTAGAAAGGACCGATATCGCTCCAGTCCGATTTGTTCCTATGAAAGGGATAATCGAAGAACAATAGCGAGCAGCGGATCTATTGATTCTCCTTTGTCTGGTTAATCGGCGGAAGTCTATTATATTTCTGTTTGTATTCCTCGAGTAATTGTCCATATTCTTTTCTATAGTCAGTTGTAGCATGGAAACGGAAGAAATTAGCAGTAGCAAATTCTGGTGGTCTTTTTTCAAAGAGTTCCTGAATTGTATGGGCGAGACTCTCCGTGTAGCCGATAAATAACGTTTCTTGTAGGATGTCAGCCAATTCGTATACACCAGAATAATCAGGTGCATTTTTAATCTGTTCTGGTATCAACTTCCTCCAATTGTCTTCGATTGGCATTATGCGAGTATATGCAAAATAATAAAATAGTCAAGCAAAAATTGAGGTATAGAATTCAAGGTATAGAATTCAATGTTATTTGTGTTTCTTAGGTGTGATCTGACATTTCTTCAATGAAGTGTGTTGAGATATCCCCCGCGATGAACTTTTTATTGTCCATAATCTGGAGGTGAAAGGGTATAGTCGTGGGAATACCCTCAATGACGATCTCATCCAAGGCATGTTTCATGCGGGCGATTACCTCTTGCCTCGAGTTCCCGTGGCAGATGAGTTTTCCAATCAAAGAATCATAATAACTCGGGATCGTGTAACCTGCAAAGATATGGGTATCAAATCGCACACCAAGGCCTTGAGGCATATGAAAGAAGTTTATTTTACCGGGCACTGGTACAAAATTACGGCTCGGGTCCTCGGCATTAATACGACACTCTATGGCATTACCTCTCAAGACAACGTCACTTTGATCGAATCCCAATTTCTCCCCCTGAGCAATCTTTATCTGTTCTTTTAAGATATCAATGCCAGTGACCATCTCTGTAACAGGATGTTCGACCTGTATTCTTGTATTCATCTCCATGAAGTAGAAATTTTTATCTTCGTCCATGAGGAATTCAATTGTACCAGCCGATTGATAGTTAATACTTGCTGCAGCCTTAACTGCCGATGTCAGAAGTTTCTTTCTTATTTTCGTGTCTACAATAGGTGATGGTGATTCCTCAATAAGTTTTTGATGCCGACGTTGAATAGAACATTCTCTTTCACCAAGTGCCACAACATTTCCATGACTATCTCCGAGAATCTGAATCTCAATGTGTCTTGGTTTCTTAACAAATTTTTCGACATATATCCTACTATCACCAAAGGCCGCCTTTGCTTCTGCCTGGGCTATCCGGAAGGCAGATTCAAGTTCTTCACTATTGCGGGCGATTCTCATCCCTTTGCCACCACCACCAGCAGCGGCCTTCAGCATCACTGGATATCCTATTTGTTTCATCACTTTTTTTGTGTCCTCGAGACTGTCAAGCGAACCATCACTGCCAGGAATTCCAATGATCCCTACTTTCGACATTGTATTTTTTGCTCTAATTTTGTCACCCATCGCCCTAATGTGCTGAGGTTGTGGTCCAATAAAGGTTATGCCACAGGATTCGCATATCTCCGCAAATTCAGGATTTTCTGCAAGAAAACCATAACCCGGATGAATTGCCTTTGCCCCTGTTATTTCAGCGGCACTTATTATTCTTGTGATGTTTAGATAACTCTCCCTGCTTGGAGGTGGTCCTATACAGACCGCCTCATCAGCGAGTCGGGTATGGAGTGCATTACTATCTGTTTCTGAGTAGACAGCGACAGTCTTGAGCTTTAGCTCCTTTGCGGCTCGGATTACCCGAATAGCAATTTCACCACGATTTGCAATAAGGATTTTTGCAAATTTCATAATTTCATAGAAATTTTGAATGTAAACGGATGGCTATGGATTCAAACGGATTCTATTTCTGTCTGTATCCGCATAAATCTGATACATCTGTTATTTTATTTCTTGTCAAAGTGATCCCAACCTCGCTCAGCAGTAGCCTCGATACCGACCAGCCTCAGCTTGAATTCATCAGGATTCGTGACCGCCTGGATTGCGTCGTCATATGTAATCAAACCGTCTTTATACAATTTGAATATTGATTGGTCGAATGTCTGCATACCATATTGTGCATATCCCTCTTCGATGGCAGATTGAATAAGCATAGTTTTCACTGGATCGAGAAGATATTCCTTAATTGCTGGTGTTGATAAAAGAATCTCAACAGCTGGTATTCTTCCTTTGCCATCTGCACGCGGTAGTAATCGCAGTGAGACAACCCCAGCAAAACATGTTGCAAGGAGCACTCTGATATGCTGATGCTGGTGAGGTGGATAGAACGAGATGATGCGGTTGATCGTCTCGGTGGCGTTCAACGTGTGGAGTGTTGACATCACAAGATGTCCTGTATCTGCTGCCTTGAGTGCCACATCCATCGTTTCACGATCTCTAATCTCACCGATGAGTATCACATCAGGATCCTGACGGAGAATGTGCTTGAGAGCAATAGCAAATGAGATGGTGTCCATGAGCACCTCGCGCTGGCAGATTATCGAGAGATTGTCTCGAAATAGATACTCTATCGGATCTTCAATAGTAATTATATGGCGAGCCATGTTCTCGTTTATGTGTTCAATCATCGCAGCGAGAGTTGTTGATTTACCGCTACCAGTTGTCCCAGTGCAGAGGATAAGCCCTCTTGGTTTCAATGCCATATCTTTCAGTATGAGAGGAAGGTTCAATTCCTCGATTCTACGAACAGAAATGGGAATCGCCCGCATTGCAATTGCTATGCTACCGCGCTGCAAGAATATATTTACCCTGAATCTTCCAATACCTCTAACGCCGATCGCAAAGTCCATCTCTTTGTCCCGTTCGAATTTCTTCTGCTGGGTGGGACTCATTATCTGGTAGGCCATAGTCTTCAACATCTCCGGTGCGAGAGACTCACCCTTCTCGGTCGCAAGTTTGCCATCGATTCTAAAAACTGGAGGCGCACCAGCCTTCAGATGTAAATCTGAGGCATTCACTTTCATCATTTTTGCGAGCAGTGTTTTTAATTCCATTTTTAGCCTCTTTTTTGAATTACGTTATAAAGATTCAACCAAAAATAATTCCTGATTGTATTCAACCGGTTCTTCATTTTTTGCTAGAATTTTAGCGATCTTCCCAGCGACGTCAGATTCGATTTCGTTCATAAGTTTCATTGCCTCTATGATACAGACAACCTGGCCTGGTTTCACCACATCACCAACCTCCACGTAAGATGGGGCATCTGGTGCGGGCGCTCGATAGAATGTACCAACAATAGGTGACTTTATCGCCACGAGATTCGTTGTTTCTTCAGGTTTTTCCGCAACGACCGTATTCTTCTGTACACTTGATGGCTTGGTAGATTGTGTCGGTGGGTTGGTGCTATTAGATGATTTACTTATTTTGACCTTTCTCCCAAATAGATCGGTGACCTCAATCTCAGATACCATACTGTTTTCGAGTATCTTGACGAGTTTTTCAATATGTTTGATTCTCATTTTAACAGTCCTGATAACCAATCCTTGAAAGATTTGAAATCTTCTTCTTTTGGTTTTGCAGGTTCTTTTTTCTCCTCACTCTTTTCCGCTTCAGGAGACACTGGTTTCTCCACAGATTCGGGACGCTCCTCAGCTTTCTCCACCTCAGGAAGTGTTGATGTTTCTTCTTTGAGCTCTGCTGAAGATTCGGTAGGCTCTTCTACTAACGGCTCTTCTGGTTGCTCGGGGGGTTCGTGGAACGCGGCTGTCTCTATTTCTAATGGTTCGGGTGATGGCTCTTCTTTTTCCTCTTCGACTTCAGGTGATGGTTGTTCAGGAGTTTCAAGTCGCTGAGGCGGTTCAACAATTGCTTCTTCTGGTGTGGCTATCGACTCCTCAGGAGCTGTTTCAGCGTCTTGTACTACGGCAGGTTCTTCATGCCTTTCAGCCGTTTCTATGAGAAATTCTTCGAGTGGTAAGACCTGTTCTTCTTTCTGCTCTGGTTCCTCTTTTTCAACTGGTGAAACTATGGGTGTCTCTGGGAGAGATTCACTCTGATCAGGCTTTGGTGGTTGGGGCTCTGGTTCAGGAAAAACCTCTGATGCCTCTGGAGGTGTTGGCTCTGCTCCTTGCATCAAGTCATCAAGCGTGTAGTAAGTATCGACTGCACTCTCTTCGGTTTTTTCTTCTTCTTGCTCTGCCTTTTGTTCCTTCATCAATCGTTCTTTGAGCACCTTCACTTTTTGCTGCAAAAGCAAATCAGAAGGGTCGGTGAAGAGCAATTGTTCATATATCGATAATGCCTTTACCATATCACCCTGGTTTTCGTACTCCTGTGCCATTGAGACAGTATAGAGTGGTTGCCTCTGCTGTCGTGAAGCAAGGTGGTCGAGTTTTTCTTTGGTAACCGTATCAAGCGGGTCAATGGCAAGTATACCTTTATATGCTGCGATTTGTCCTTCTTCGTTCTTCGTGAGCTCGCAGGTTTGAGCAAGCATCCGGTACGCAACCAAGTTTTGAGAATCGATTGACAGAGTCTTTTTGAACGATTCTTCTGCCTGCACATACATTCTTTTGTCAAGATAACATTTACCAAGAATCAAATGTGCCAATGCATAGTGTGGGTGATATTCGAGTCCCCTATTCAATACCTCAAGGGCCTCATCAATCATATTGTTTTTTCGATAGGCATCAGCAAGTTGAACAAATATCCTTGATTTCGGATCTTTATTATACCGTTCGCTGAGTTTTGCAATCTCAGAAAAATCTCGCTCTGCCATATCTTCCTCCATTAACCTCTATTTGTATCTTATATTAATCATATTATTTAATTTGTCAAGACTTTTTGATACTAAAGATCTCAAAGGAATTGAGTATTACTTCAACATTGGTAAAATAATCGCTCTTGCGCTCTCCTGGATTGAAAAGCATACCATCTATTACATAAAGTGTGTCATTCTTTGTGAGAAAATAGGAGATGAATGGTCCACCAGCAACGAGTGAATCATTCTGCCAAACACCTTTCATCCTTAGACCTGTCATACCCTTAAATTCAATCTTTTCAGGAGAGGTCAAATCCCTTAATAGGTAATCGCCGTTATAGTATCTTTTTGTCAGCGAATCGCGTTTATCGAGCATAAACGAGCTCGTCAATTCTTCATCTATCGCCTCTTTATAGAAGAAGATACTTCGATCAGGAAAGTGGGCGTGGATAAATATGAAGTTTTCATCCTTATAGGTAGAATCAATGAGCCACCCCTTTCCTACATCAAAGGTTATACCATATTTTCTTAAGATTTTCTTCACTTTTTTATCAAGTGCTTTACTATAATGATTATCTTTTATTCGTGTGTAGTAATTTTCTTCCAGTATTTTCGATATTAAGTTTTGATATTTGTTCATAGCCTGTTGAATATAATTGGGACTGGACACTGCCAAGATGATCACGAGTTGCCCCTTTGCCCATACGTCATCGAGTTTGAAAAGAGTAAACGTATCTGTCTTCGTAGTCTCTTTGGCTTTGGAATCTAGGAGTATATCGATGAATTCATCTTGAAGTGAGCCATACAGTATGAGAGTATGGTATTTATTAAACTGTTCAATGAGCGTGTCAGGTGCAAGCATAAATGAGAAGAGGCCTTCCTTCTGTGGAACGTAGTTGTAGACTTGAAGATTATTCACGATTATGCTTGAATCAATCTCTGAGGAAATGACAACGACATCACGGCTTCTACCCATATGGGGCGGTATCCTTGCGCACGAAATAATGAGCGCTATGATCAAAATGATAGTTGATAAGTAGCATACCGACACTCTGGGGGCTCTCAGGCATTTTGGAATAGGAAGTATTACATTTATAATTTTTAGTTTAAAGCAATCAGCATTCATAGATTCCTCCTTAACCGATCCGTAACAAGTTTTGTTTTTCAGCTAATTTTTTTAATTGCCTTCTTATCAAAAAATGCTCAGAAAGATTAATTTCTGGGTCCTTATTGACAAGGCAAAATGCATCGTCACGTGCTAGAAATAGTAGTTCTCTGTCCTCTTCCAAATCCCCGATTTTGATATCAGGAAGCCCATGCTGTTTCTTTCCCAGGATTTCACCTGGACCGCGCAATTTCATATCTTTCTGCGCAAGTGCAAAACCATCGTTATTCTTCTCAAAAAATGCTATTCGTTCATACGTTTCGGGTGCGACAAAGCGATTCAGGAAGAGAAAACAGTATGATTTTTGGGCACCTCTTCCAATACGCCCCCTCAACTGGTGCAACTGCGCTAGACCGAATCTTTCAGGATGCTCAATTAACATTATGGTTGCATTGGCGATATCGACCCCCACTTCTATGACCGTTGTGGCAACAAGTATTTTGAGATCACCCTGGCGAAATTGATTCATTATTTTTATTCTATCCGCCGTTTTTAATCGACCGTGAATTACGCCAACCGAATACTCAGGAAAGGCACTTACAATTTCTTGATACACTTCATTTACAGACTTTAGTTCTAACTTCTCAGATTTTTCTATTATTGGGCAGATAACGAACGCCTGGCTTCCTTTGCACAGTTCTTGTTTCACAAATGCAAATGTACTCTTTTTTTGATTTCCCTTTACAATCTTAGTAACCACCTCACCTCGACGAGGTGGCTTTTCTCCGAGTATAGATATATCTAAATCACCATAGAGCGTGAGCGCAATAGTGCGAGGGATAGGCGTTGCTGATAAAACAAGGAAATCCGGATTTATGCCTTTGTTCACTATGGCTGCCCGTTGCATAACACCGAAGCGATGCTGCTCATCCACTACCGCGATTCCCAAATTCTTGAATGTAATCCCTTCCTCAATGAGCGCATGCGTACCAAAGATGATCTGCGCCTCGCCACTGCTAATTTTTTGAATAACATCCTGTTTTTCGCGTCCTTTTATACTACTCGTAAGGAGCACGGATTCAAGATTCAGTTTTTTTAGTATCTCTGAAAGAATCATGAAGTGTTGTTCAGTAAGTATTTCGGTCGGAGCCATCATGGCTGCTTGACAGCCATTTTCAACTGAGACGAGCATGGCATAGACCGCAACAACGGTTTTTCCAGATCCAACATCACCCTGCAAGAGACGATTCATTGGTTGGGATTGTGCCATATCTTGTACAATAGTTTTTATTACATCAGTTTGTGCTCTCGTAAGTTCGAAAGGTAGTAAGTGCATAAATTCTCTTGTAAGTCTACCATTTTCCTTAAGTGATATGCCAACCTCATGAACACATTTTGCCCTCCGCAAAGCCAGAACGAGTTCGAAAAAGAAAAATTCGTCATAAACGAGGCGGCGTCGCGCCTCAATCGCCTTTTTCGTTGTTTCGGGAAAGTGCAAAGTATACAACGCCTCGTGCAAGGCCATTAAATGATTCCTGTCAACTATTGATTGTGACAGAGTCTCATGTATCTCATCGACACACTCATCGAGTGAAATCTTAACTGCCCTTCTGATATCCCAAAGACTGAGACCCTCGGTTAGAGGATATATAGGTATTAGTGCGCCGTGCTTTTTCTCCAGTATTTCTTCTTCACTGATTATCTCGTATAGTGGATTTATAAACTGCCTGCTGTAGAAAAAACTGACCTTACCAGATACAATGAGCCACTCACCACGTATGAATCTATTCTTTAAGTCGGGTCTGTTGAACCACTTCAGTGCAATCGAACCTGTGTCATCCTTTAACAGAGCTTTGATAAGGGTGCCGCGGCTTCTTGTCCTCTGCGACTCGACAGAGTGAATTTTGCCAATGACGGTTGCTTCGTCGTCAATCTTTAAATCCCCTATTTTTAGGATAGTGGAATAGTCTACATATCTCCTTGGTACCAAAAAGAGCAGGTCGCTAACAGTCTCAACACCGATTCTCTTGAAATAGATTGACCGCTTCGGACCGATACCTTTTATATATTGTATTGGACTGGCCAATGTAAGAAATGTTTTTTTACCCACTATCCAGATTTCTCTGTCTGTTCCATTTCTTTATGAAATGTATCTGGATTCAATGCCTTGGACTCTGCCTCCTCTTTTGTGACGATTTTTCCTTTTACCATATCTGCAAGACACGTGTCAAAAGAAATCATGCCTTGCTGTTGTGAAGTCTGAAGAATCGATGCAATTTGGTAAGTTTTAGCCTCACGGATTAAGTTTCTGAGAGATGGAGTAGCTATGAGAATTTCATACGCTGCGACCCTCCCACTGCCATCTGCACGTTTTAGCAAATTCTGAGAGATGATGCACAGAAGGTTTAATGAAAGTTGCATCCTTATCTGATGTTGTTGATGGGGCGGGAATACATCAATAATTCGATCGATTGTCGAGATTGTGTCTGAGGTATGCAAAGTGGTTATTACAGTATGTCCAGTTTCTGCTGCAGTAATCGCTAGTTGGATTGTCTCTAAATCCCTCATTTCGCCAACAAGAATGACGTCAGGATCCTGTCTGAGCACAAATTTAAGTGCATTAGAGAATGAGTGCGTGTCTCTTCCGATCTCCCTCTGGGTAACGAGTGCCGCTTTGTTTTCATGGATAAACTCAACCGGGTCCTCCACCGTGACTATATGACATGTATCATTTTCATTCCGGTGATTAATAAGGGCAGCCTGTGTAGTAGATTTACCGCACCCAGAAGGTCCTGTTACGACTATGAGGCCACGCGGCCTGAGCGTCATCTCCCTCAATGTCGGAGGCAGACTTAGTTCGTCTGTGGTTGGGATCTTAGATGGGATAAGTCTGAACACACCTCCGTGATTCCCTTTCTGTTTAAAGAGATTAACGCGAAATCGTGCGCCAGCAGGGAGTTCGTAAGAAAAATCCAGCTCGAGATTATGTTTGTACTCTTCTATCTGTTTTTTCGTTAATATCTCGACAAACCCAGTTTCAATATCTAGCTTAGTGAGGACAGGTAGATCGAGGACATTAAGGTCTCCATTTACACGCATGATCGGCGGCGAATTCACCTTGAGAATAAGATCTGATGCGCCAAATTGTATTTGTGCCTTTAAGAGTTCTTGTAGTTTTAACATTGCTTACACCCTCTTTACAAATTCATCAGGGTTGGTGCAATGGGCGAGAGCCTCTTCATAGTCTACAATCCCTTGATTGAAAAGATTTTTTAGATATTGGTCCATTTGAATCATTCCCAGTTTTGATCCAGTTTGAATCGATGTATATATCTGATGAGTCTTGGCTTCTCTTATTGCGCTTCGAATTGCAGGAGTACACACCATGATTTCAAATGCGGCGACTCTTCCTGAATCATTTCTTCTCCGTGTCAATGTTTCCGTAATTACTGCCTGAAGGGTCGTTGATAACTGTAAACGAATCTGCTGCTGCTGTGCGGGTGGGAAAACATCTATGATTCTATCGACCGTTTGAACCGCATCGATCGTGTGAAGTGTTGAAAAGACGAGATGTCCTGTTTCGGCAGCAGTTATAGTTTGTGCTATAGTTTCGAGATCGCGCATTTCTCCGACCAATATAATGTCAGGATTTTGCCTTATGATATGACGCAAAGCCTCAGCGTATGAATGTGTATCGATACCGATTTCCCGTTGCTCGATTATCGACTGCTGATCCTTGTGCAGGAATTCTATTGGGTCCTCGATAGTTATGATATGCTTCTTTTGCGTTCGATTTATGTATTCAATAATCGCAGCGAGTGTGGTTGATTTTCCGCTGCCAGTTGGTCCAGTAACAAGGACGAGGCCGCGCGGTAATTCGGCGATCTGTTTGAAGACTGCTGGAAAGCCCCACTCATCGATCGTCTTTATCTTGAGAGGAATAATACGCATTACTGCTCCAATGTGCCCCATCTGTCTGAAGCAGTTAACTCTGAATCGTGCGACCCCAGGAATCTCGTATGCCATATCAAATTCCATCGCCGCTTCGAACTGTTTCTGATGAGCCGGGGTCATGAGTCCATAGACGATTTCCTCTAAGTCGTTGTCCTCAAGAACTGGTTGGTCCATCTTCTGCAATTTACCAGCCACACGGATAATGGGTGGTTCATTATAACGGAGGTGTAAATCAGAACCCTCCCTTAGAACCAATTCTTCCAAAAGAACGTCGAGTTCTACTTTTGCCATATGTTAATATTAGCTACCCAATTGCTTGATTATTTATCAAAGTAATAATCTAGGCTACAGTGAACTTAGAGTTCACCTTCAATTAGCATAAGCATAACCAGAATCACGCCATTGTCAAGTCGCAAATACGTGCTCACCATCTGTATCAATATTTAAATTTCGTTTTTGATATTGCCAGGCAAATACCAATAGCCATAAAGCATGCGAGGAGTGATGAACCCCCATAGCTTATAAATGGCAGAGGAACACCCGTAATCGGCAACAAACCCATTGTCATTCCCATATTCAAAAATGTTTGGTATCCTATCCAGGCGAAGACACCGCTTACGAAGATACTCGCAAATCTATTCTTTGTTTCTTTTGCAAGGATAAGCATTTTGTATAACAAATAGATAAATATGAGAGTTGTGATGGTGATACCGATGAGTCCAAACTCCTCACCGAGGCAGGAAAAGATAAAATCAGTGTGTCGTTCTGGCAGGAATTCCAGTTTTTTCTGTGTTCCAGATAAAAAACCCTTTCCGATGATGCCGCCTGACCCGATCGCAATCTTCGACTGTATTATTTGCCAAGACATTCCTCGTGGGTCAACCAATGGCGAGAAGAAAGAGATGATTCTTTCTTGTTGATATGCCTTTAATGAATTCCAGATGAGCGGCATGATGAGTCCAGCAAGAAAATTGCTAATCAGACCATAGACTAAATCGACTAATTGTTTATGAAAATATAAGAAAATCGTTAACGCCGCAAAATATGCGACCCAGACGTATATGTTGAAACTTGCGGCTGCAGAGATTATGGGAGAAAAAAAGATGAATATTTTTAAAGCCGGCATACCTGCCCAATACAGCATAATGGCCAAAATCGGAAAAAAAATTTGGCTGGCGCCCAAATCCGGTTCGATGAAAACCAGAAAAGCGGGTATGGCAACGATGGCGAGAGGCGGCAATATGTGAGAAAAATTCTTGAGTCTCTTTCTCATCGATAAGAAACTCGCCAAAAAAAGAATTGTCGCAAGTTTCGCAAATTCAGAGGGTTGTAATGATATGGCTCCAAATTTAAACCATCGTTTGGGATATAAACCATGAGCCAATAAGAGTACAAAAAGCAGCAGAACAACACCGACGAAGATAAATGGAGCTACACTCGACCATACCCTTGGTGAAATCTTTGAGAAGATGAATGCCACACAACTCGCTACGACGAGCCATATTGCCTGCCGTAGAAATATAGGTGTGGTGGCGGTTGAGAAAATCATTATGAGTCCAATTGAAGAGAGAATGGTTACTGCAATGATAATGGCAAGATTAGTCCTTGTGTACATAATCCATGCTTTTGTTGAGCTGCATGAATGCCCTGATAATCTTTCCAGTAATAGGAGCGGCCACACTACCGCCATGTCCAGCATTCTCCACAAACACGCACACCAGGACCTGAGGGTCACTGCATGGCGCATAGCCGACAAATAGTGAATGGTCTTCACCGTGCGGGTTTTGTACCGTTCCTGTCTTACCACACACATCAAAATCTTCAACGAGGGCAAGTGTACCGGTGCCTGAAAGGACGACACCTCTCAGTCCTTCTTCCACTATTGCAATTGCCTCTTCTGAAATTGTAGTCGTATGATAATTGTGCTCTTTCCTTTTGACCACATGCGGTTGTAGTATCTTACCATCGTTTGCGAAAATGGTGTAGGCACATGCCAATTGCAATGGCGTAACCAACAAATCACCTTGGCCTACGCTGAGGTTAAAGATATGACCAAGAGTCCAATTCTCACCGTAGTGACGCTCAAACCATGTGCGGTCCGGTAGAAGACCAGCTTTTTCACCAGGCAGATCAATATTTGTCTTTCTGCCAAAACCTGTCTCACGTGCTCTCGATACGATCGTATCGACTCCAATGAACACACCGAGTTGGTAGAAGTAGATGTCACACGAATGGATTATTGCATCTACAAGTTCGAGTCTTCCATGGCGTTTCCAACATTTGAATACTCTCCGTCCGAGACGATGTTCTCCTCGACATGGAGCAAAAGATTTTTTTGGCGTTATCATTTTCGAATCCAACGCAGCGAGGGCTACAAAGGGTTTGAATGTCGAACCACAGGGATAACAGCTCATTATTGCTCTGTTATACATCGGTGCATCGGGTCTATGGTACAATGTCTCCCATTCTTTCTTCTGCAGACCGTGTACGAAAAGATTAGGATCGAATCCTGGTTTTGAATAGAGAACGAGAATTTCACCATTCCGAGGATCCAAGCAGACACAAGCCGCATGATCATAATCTTCTAAATATACTGATACAGATTCTGTTAACGCAAGATCAATTGTCGTATAGAGGTCTTTACCGGCAACAGCAGGTACTGGTCTTTTCTCAGTGATTTTCCCAAGTTCTCGACCACGGGCATCAACCTCGATGTATTCGACACCATTAGCTCCTTTGAGTTCATCTTCATAATATTCTTCAAGTCCCATTCTTCCAATGTAATCATCGATTTTGTAGTCTTTGCTTTTCGCTATCTCATCATAGGTAATCTCGCCTACATAGCCGACGAGATGGCAGAAAAGTTTTTCGTGTGGGTAATTCCTGAGTGGTTCTACGCCGACTTCGATCCCTTTCAATTGATCCATATTTTCCTCAATGATAGAAAGTTGTTCATAGGGTATATCATGGGCTATTCTCACTGTCATAAAAGGATTTTTTTCCATGTGTAATTTTTCTTCTATTGTTTTTTTATTTATGTTAAGAATATGGGCTATTTCGTCTAATGTATTCTCATCGATTAATGACTGGATTGCAGAGACGTAAAATCCTGGTCTCGTATTTGCAATTTCTAACCCTCTGCGATCAAGAATTTTACCACGTGCGGCAGGAATGTATCTTTGTCTTATTCGATTCTTTTCTGAAAGCCTATAATATTTCTTACCTTCGACAATCTGGAGTCTTACACTCGAAAGAATGATTATGAGAAATGTTACCAAAATTACATTTCGTATTAGTTTGAATTTTTTTGTGTCTTCATCCATATGTTATGTATCAATTTTTGAAAAATCATGAATACAGGGAAAAAGAATGCAATTGTGATGATGATTGGTTGCATCTTTGGTGGCGTAGAAAATGCAAGATGAATTATCCCGATTTTCGTTAGATAAAAAGCTATGAATACCGCCACAGTCACTATTGGACTTTGAATAATATATTTCTTAATGTGGAGGAGTGCTTGTACCAGAACAATGTAAATAAGCGTATTAATGCCAATAACCACAGGATAATATAAATCAATGAGTAGCCCCGCGTAAAAGGAAAAGAGTAAGACGAATTTTTCATCTTCATTAAAGACGATATAAAAGACAAGAATTGCCAGTAAGTCGACATAGATATTAAAAGGTAAGATAATGTATAATAAAATTGCGTAAAGAAGGTATCTCATCTGCCTACCGAGGGATGGATTTAGGACTGGGCAGATCGTTCTCGATCGGTACCTTGAAATCCTTCAGCTCTGGTGTCTTGACACCCGATACTACATACACAGAAGTGAGACGACTAATCTGAGCACCGGGGGAAATATATACCGGTTTAAAGAATGGATGTGTTCCTTGTTCTATTTTTTTAACTATTCCAATTAGGATTCCTTGAGGAAATACTTCACTCATCCCGGACGTACGGATTGAATCACCAATATGTATTTCATCATCCTTTTTGATATAGTCAAATATGAGTTCACCCTTTTTCTTAACGACTCCGTGAATGCGGGTATTAACATCGACCGCACTCACTGCAAATCCTTGATTTTCGATAGTTTCTACCACGCAGTAATTTGTGCCTACGTACTTTATTTTTCCCACTAATCCATTTAAGGAAACCACAGGCTGATTTATATGCACGTTGTGCTGCCCTCTACCTATATATAAAAATCCGTTGATGTTTGAGGGATCTCGGCCAATAATCTCGGCCTTCATGAATCTGTAGTCTGTCGTTGAAAAGTTTGTTGTGTCGAGATACATTCTTCTTTTCAGCTCGGTATTCTCAAATTGTAGCTTATGTAATTCGATTTCAAGTTCAGTGATGCGGGCATTTGAGATCGATAAGAAATGCAAAAATCGAGTGACCGTTCTGACTGGGAATAGCAATACCGAGGAGAGTTCTGTTGATACATATAGTTTGGTTTGTTCAGTGAGGGATAGTAATGTTATGGATATGATGAGTAAGCTAGAAAACAGTATTAATTGACGTCGAGACAACTATTCTCTCTTCATTTGGAAGATCACTTTTTCAAATTTGGACATGTTCTCCAAAATCTTGCCCGCACCTATCACGACTGCTTTATGAGGATCCTGAGCGATGGTGACCGGAAGGTTGGTCTCTTCTCTCACCAGAATATCAACTCCCCTCAAGAGCGAACCACCGCCAGCCATGTAAATACCTGAGTTAACTATATCAGCAGCCAATTCTGGCGGAGTTTTCTCCAAGGTGAGACGGATTGCCTCAACTATCATTGAAAGAGGTTCTTGGATTGCCTCTCGCACTTCATGGCTCGTTAATCTAATGGTCTTCGGAATACCTGAAACTAAATCTCTCCCTCTGACCTCTACGCTACTATCCTCTATAGTTGGAAAGGCATTGCCGATTTCGATCTTTATTTGCTCTGCTGTCTGTTCGCCAATAATTAAATTGTAATTCTTTTTAATATATTGTAGTATGGCGTCATCTAGTTCATCACCTGCAATTCTTATTGAGTTGTTAGTCACAATGCCAGAGAGGGCAATGACAGCGATTTCAGTTGTTCCGCCACCAATATCGATAATCATATTACCTGTTGCTAGATGAACTGGTAGATCCATGCCAATCGCCGCGGCGATTGGTTCTGAGATTAAAAATACCTCCCGCGCACCTGCTGCCTCCGCAGAATCTCTTACCGCCCTCTTTTCGACTTCGGTGATACCAGACGGTACACATATGATTATTCTTGGTCGTGTGAACAGCCTCTTTTTCTGCACTTTTTCAATAAAGGTGCGCAAAAGAAGCTCTACCATTTGAAAATCAGCTATGACCCCATCTTTCATTGGTCTAATAGCCTTGATGTCATCAGGTGTCCTTCCGAGCATCTTCTTGGCTTCATCACCAGCTGCGAGGCATTTGCTCGTTTTTGTATCAATAGCGACTACCGTTGGCTCATTAAGTACGATTCCTCTATCATTCACATATATTAAGGTTGTGCAGGTTCCTAAATCGATCGCCACATCACTCATGAACTGCCCTTTTAATGCCCTGAATACCCTAAGAATTCCGTTTATGCTCAATGCCACCGTTATTCCTCCTTGTTTATCCTAATATTATATATTATTGCCCAGAAGTCAAGGACTATATAGAGGTTTGGGTGGGGAATGAAAGGCTGGAAATTGTCCTCCCACCACAAGAGGCTGCTAGATCGCCTTCTCCTTATCGTTGGGTTGACAATGTTCATTTATTATATAAAATAAAAGAGGAGGTACTATGAAAAAGGGACGAAGAAGACTGGAACGAAGGAAGAGAGAAAGAAGACGCCTCCTCACCGAGAGTGAGTTCCGAAGACTCATTGAGACCGGTAAAACATCAAAAAGCGATAGAAGAGCATGGGTTGACAGACGGAAGCCAAAAGCGCTGAGTAATGAGACCGATGTTATTACAGAGAGAGGCTCATGGAAAAATGAGAAATACAGAGGACGTTATTGACATAAAACGTTATATCAATATAATGATTTATGCCGATATTTGAATTTTGCTGCAAAAAGTGTAAATCCCAATTTGAAATCCTGATATTGAAGAACGACGAATTGGATTCAATTGGATGTCCCCATTGTAAAAACGGAGATGTAGAAAAGCTATTTTCCACGTTTGCATTTTGTAGTGATGGTCATTTTTCGAGTAACAAAGGACTATCCTGTACAGCATGTTCCAAGACGTCCTGTACCGGATGTTCGAAATAGTAAGGAGGAAAAATGAGAAGAGAACTCTTGGTAGAAAAGATCGCAGAAAAGTTTGGACCTGCCTTTACCAAGGCTGACATTGAGAAACTTATCGATGCATTTTTAGACACAATCTTGGAGATTTTAATCCGAGACAAAAAGGTTGAATTGCGAAGATTCGGTACATTTGAGTTGAGAAGAAGACCGGGAAGGAGTGCCAAGGCACCAAAGAGTGGTAAAGAGTATACGCTAGCTGATCGGTATGTTCCCTTTTTTAGACCTTCTAAAATTTTTAAGAACGAGATTAGCAACAAAATAAAACCAGAATAGAAAACTAAGGCTGCGTTGGCACTTTGAGCATATAAATTCAAAACGCACACAAGTAAATGTTGGATTAAATTATCTTATTCTGAAACAGCAACGGTCCTTCTATTCTGTGCAGGAGATCCAATAAATCATGCTTCATATCCACTTTTTATGATAATATAAGGAAAGGAGCGATATGAGAAAGACAGTTCTTTTCTTACTACCTTTATTACTCGCTGCCGGCACAGTCGGTAAGATAAGTGGCAGGGTAATAGATGCCGAAACAGGTGAGGCACTGGCTGGCGTTAATGTTTTCATCGCTTCTATAGAAATCGGGAGTGCGGCAGATGGCGAGGGCGATTATTTTATTCTCAATGTGCCACCAGGTACTTATGATCTAGAGGCTTCGATGATTGGGTACCGTCCTGAAATTAAAAAAGATGTCCAAGTCAATTCAGATCGTACTACTTACATAAACTTCAGACTTTACAGTACCGTAATCGATATTGATGAGCCCATCGTCGTGATTGCAGAAAGACCCGTCATTGAAATCGATATGACCTCAAAAGAAGCACGAATTACACGAAATGACCTGGACATGTTACCGGTTGAGAGGCCGGAAGAGGCAATTGCTCTCCAGGGTGGAGTAACAATGGACGCTGCTGGTGATCTCCATGTACGTGGGGGACGAAGTGGTGAATTAGCCTACTATATTGACGGCATTGAGGTAAGTAACGCATTGCTTGGCAGTGCCCCAGATCTGCACAAGAATCTGATTGCTGAAATGTCTATTCTCTCTGGAACATTCAACGCAGAATACGGCGATGTGATGAGTGGTATTGTTAATATTGTGACGCCAGAAGGCGGGAAGAAATTCTCATCTCATGTCGAATATACAGCCTTTAGGAATGAATCGCCATATCGCAAGAAGGACTGGATGAGGGATTTGGACACATCGTGGCGCGATGCTCATCGCGATTCATTGGATAACTCACTCTATGAAATTCCTAACATTTTGAGACACAAGAATATTCCATTTTTGGGTGAATTCAATGCACGTGTTGACGGTCCGCTTCCGTTTGATGATGATACCCGTTTCTTTGTAGGTGGCAGCTATCTCAATCAAGAATCGTATTTGCCTTTTGGATACGAACTCTCACGTACCGTAAATGGCAAGATAACAAGAAGGGTCGGTTCGCGTTTGAAATTCTTCGTAGACGTACACTACGCACATAATGAGAAGCAGAATTATAACCACCTCTATAAGTATCTGTACGACAACTACTTGGTAAACTATACAGAAAATAGACGAGCAATTATTGGAATGACGCATGCGCCAACGAGTTCGTCTTTCTATAATCTACGTCTTGGATACATTGAAGATAATCTGGAGACAAAGGTACCTGATATAGATGAGAATATCATAATCGAACCAGTTCGCGATAACTATTCTGAATTCTACATATCAGGTTATCCCATATTGAGACAGGAAGCAAATACAAAAAAATATATTGTGAAGGCGGATGTTAATCTTCAAGTTGGGAAAATACATAATATAAAATGTGGCGGTGAAAGCAGTTTCCATCGTTTCAGGCTTACCAAGCGTCAACAACTTTTCGCTCGGGGACCGATCGATTATCAGGATTATGAAAGAAGACCAATAGATGGTGCCTTCTTTCTTCAGGACAAGATTGAACACCGTTATCTCGTCATAAACGCAGGGCTGCGTTTTGATTACTGTCTTCCTCGAACACTCGTGTGGAAGGATATTGAGGAACCAAGTTCTGATACGATTGAAGCAGAGCCGCAGTATCAGCTATCCCCTCGTCTTGGTTTATCCCACCCGATTACTGATAATGCAATGCTCCACTTTGCCTATGGTCATTTCTTCCAGATGCCACCATATGAGATTATGTACTACAATAGTGATTTCATAGCCCATCCCGAAAGTATACCACGGTATGGTTTGGTCGGTAATCCAGGCATATTACCACAGCGTACAACAGCCTACGAGGTCGGCGTAAAATATGCAATTAAAGAAATATATGGGATCGATGTTACACTCTTCTTAAAGGATATCAAAGATCTCCTCGCGACGACAGAGGTAAGGAAATTCCCCTATGATTATATTATCTACACGAATGACGATTTTGGAAGCGTTCAAGGTATTGATATCACCGTAAAGAGGGAAGCCGTTTCTCATTTTGGTTTTACGGTCAATTATACCTATCAGATTGCGCGGGGTAATCGCTCTTTTGCGATGCAGGGTTTTTACGACGTATACAGTGGATTGCCCGAGAGAATGAAAGAATACTACTTAGATTTTGACCGAAGACATACAGTTTCGAGTACCTTTGAATTTCTCACGGGTACATTGGGCGGCATCGGCATCAATGTGAAAGCTGCTAGTGGCCTTCCCTACACACCTTATATAAGCGAAGATATTGTCGTTGAAGAGAACTCGGGTCGTATGGACTGGGAGTACTCTCTCGACATCATGATCCATCAGGGATTTCGATTGGGGGTCACTGTGGTTGATTTCTTCATTAAAGGTACTAATCTCACCGATGCCAAAAATCCACGCTATGTCTATCTACGAACTGGTGAGCCGTGGGATTCTGGAGAGGAAGCTGGTGGTCTGATGGGCTCGATGGATTACATACTGGATCCTTCAAATGTTGGTCCTCGTAGAACCATCAAGGCAGGAATGAGGATAACTCTATAGCAGGGGAGTGATTATGATGGTGATTCTTTTTTTATTGCTTTATCCAGAAGTCGATAAGGCAGTAGGCATTTCAGATAAGGGTGAGCTGTCAAATGTGACCTCAAATTTTGGACTCATTGCAAATCTCCACTACTTCACTCCTTCATTTCATTGGCCAAATGCTGCTCCTTATCAGCATCAATATTGTCCGGGATTCGGAATTCTCATGGCGCGCAATGGTAATGTGATTGAGTCTTTTTTGAATCTTGCAGCACCCGAATGGGCACCGCTCGAGGGTTCTTATGGCACTCTTCACTCAGGAGATGTTACTACGCCAGCGCCAGACTCTACACCAATTATGGCTACATCAGATAATGTCGAGACGTGGCCAGTAGTGGGTGGTGAGCGTTTTTGGCCTGGACCGTACCGTAAAGATCCTGATACCGGAGAAGAGATTGAAGGTGAGTTTACCTCAGACCAGGACTTGTTCTGCATCTTCAATGATCAGGATGTCTTTGGTATACAGATCAATCAGTCGACGTATTCCTATGGTCGAATCTATGCGCAGGATTTTATCTTCTATGATTTTCACATTTATACTACAAGAAATACGACACTCGATAGTCTCTACTTTGGTTTTCGTGGTAATTTCCGGTGTGATTACGATATGCAGGATTACATAGGACTATACCGTGACTCCAGTACTACCTTTGTCTATTACTGGGATGCAGATGGCATTCCCCAGGACCCATGGGAATCAGTGGGAATGATCGGCGTGGGGTTCTTAAATCAAGAGATACACAATTTCCATTACTATAGAAAACAGGATGAACCAAGTGATGATTTTAGACTCTACCCGATAATCATCTCTGATCCCACAGATCCCAATATTGATTCCTCGCTCTATTTCCATGGAGATGACATTCACATCGATGATCCCTCTCTGGTACAGTCCTTGCCCCCTGAGTCGACCAGTTCTTATAATTTTATTGTTTCATCTGGTCCGTCGGCAATAATGTCCAATGATACGCTACAATTTACTATCGTCGTTGTGTGCGGTACAGATTCTTCAGACTTATTTCAAAATCTGAACTCAGCACTCATCATGGCAGACAATTATTTCTTGGGCAGTGGACCACCAAGACCACCAGTAGTTCGTGCAATCCCTGAATATAAAAAGGTTACGCTCTACTGGGATCCAGAACCATCGGAATCCTCGATTGACATGATGACCGGAAAACAGGATTTTGAAGGATATAAAATATACCGTAGTGAGGATCAAGGGCAGACATGGGGAAAGGAGATAACCAATGAAAAGGGCGAGGTCGTTGGCTATGTTCCTCTTGCCCAGTTTGATCTAAAAGATTCTATCTATGGTCCTGATCCAGCTTTTCCGTATCAGTCACTCGGTAATGAGACAGGACTGCGACATACGTTCGTGGATTCAACAGTCTACAATGGTATTGAATATTGGTACTGCGTCGCTGCATACGATAAGGGAAACCAAAATCTCGATTCTCTTGAGCCATCGTATGAAAATCCCAAAGGCAAACCAACCGCGACACACATTGACTCTGCCATTCCCGCACCATTTCCTTCAGGATATAATGCGGCATCTGTGATGGGTGGTGATACACTTCAGCCTATTGGTGGTTTGTGTGAAGGGATGGCAGTGGTTACCATTCTTAATCCCGACGAACTCCTTGCCCATACATACAAGATTACATTCAATGACACGCTTGTTAATGACAGTACCGTAACGATATTCAATCTCTTTGATGTGACTGAACAGGAAACAATATTCTTCAATCATGAACTCTCTGATTCTTCTTTCGACAACATTCCTGTGGTTGATGGATTCAGATTGACATTGCTCAATAGTAGCAGCGGTGTGAGATCAATGGAGTGGACAAAAGTAATTGGTGATACCTGTACTTTTGAATGGTGGACAGGGTATTTAGGATGGCAACCTGGTTCAACATATACATATGGTACTCCAGATTTTCGTATTGTCGTAGATCGCTCTGCCAATTCACTTTTTGGTGTGGAGGATGGCTTTGGCAGCGATTCCTTGACAATTGAGATGCCCTTAATAGTATTTGACATAACCGATAGTCTTAATCCCATTGAAGTGAGTGAGTACTGTTGGCTCCTCGATTACTCGTACTATAATTATTTCCCGCCTGAGATTGAATCGCTCTATTTTGGCCCTGAGGGCTGGGATTTAATACCTGGTGGGGCTGGCTATAATCACACTACAGCTGGACAAGCGGCTGGTTTTTTTGACCAGATTGGCTGCTGGAACAATAGGGGAGAAGCAGTATATTTTGCTACCCAGAATGGGCCTGAAACTGCAGCTCCGCCATCTGATGGTGACGAGTTTACTATTCTTACCTTTAAACCTTTTTCAGAGGCAATCGAATATCAGTTTACCATTGTCCCATCCGCTATTAATATAGATTCGATCGATCTGAGTAAGGTCAGGGTAGTCCCAAATCCTTACATCCTCCATTCACCTTTTGAGAACACACCTTATGATAGACGACTAATGTTTACAAACCTGCCACAGGAGTGTGAGATTCAGATTTACAATCTCGCTGGTGAGCACATTAATACGATCACACATGACAATAATCTTGGGTATGAATACTGGGATCTGAGGACAAAGTACGGACTCGAGGTTGCCTATGGGTTGTACGTCTTTGTAGTGAAAACGGATAATAGCACAAAGGCAAAGGGAAAGTTTGTTATCATCAAGTAGAGGGAGGATGTCATGAGATACTCTTATGTCGCCATGCTGAAAAAAAGCTGTTATGGTGTATTTTTGCTTTTGACTTTTCTTGCATTCGGTTTTTCTCTTAACAAGGTTGGTACAACCGCTGCACCATTCCTCAAGATTGAGTGTGGAGCGCGGCCAGTCGGTATGGGGGGGTCATTCATTGCATTGGCTGATGATCCCTCTGGAATTTATTATAACCCTGCAGGAGTTGCGGAATTGAAGAAGGTATACGTGCTGGGAGGACATACACGATGGTTTGCCGACATAACATATAATTACGCCGCGTTTATCTTGCCGACGGATAAGATAAATTTCTGTCTGTGGGGTTCATTTCTTTCGTGCAGCGATATTCCAATCACAACTGTAGAACAGCCTGAAGGCACAGGACAGAGCTTCAACTATATAGATGGGTTGTTTGGATTTACGACTTCGCTATTCTTATCTGATCGGCTTTCACTGGGGCTTTCAGCAAAATACATTCAGCAAATGCTTTATAATGAAAGTGCGGCTACATTTGCCTTAGACATCGGCTCAATCTTGAGAACACCCTTTAAAGGTCTGAGACTGGGTATGTGTATGATGAATTATGGTGGCCGCATGCAGTTATCAGGTAATGACTTGATCATCCAGACCGACCCATGGCCTGAGTTCGGAGGTAACCCAGATGTTGAAGCACGATTGACAACCGAATCGTTTCCACTGCCTCTGGCATTTAAATTGGGGATTGCATTCGATCTGGTTGGTAAAAGAGATGCCTTTATCATAAATAAGGATAATCGATTCACCATCGCGGTGGATGGCATACATCCAAATGATGGTGAAGAAAAGTTGCATGTTGGTTGCGAATATGGCATATACAACACGCTCTTCTTACGGAGTGGATATAAGTTCAACTATGATACGCAGAAGTTTACTGCTGGTGCTGGCGTAAAAATAGGTATCAGAGACAGGGAGCTCCATGTCGATTATGCCTATGTGGATATGGACATATTGGATGCAACCCATCGCATATCACTCGCCATAGGATTTTAATGAGGGGGTCAAAAAATGAATAGAAGGAGTTTTTTAAAGGCAATAGGATTTGCAGCGCCGATTACCGTCTTTCTGGGTCACATCCCCAGATTGTTATGGGGAGGCAAGTGGGAACATGCAGACAAGAAGTTCTGGAAAGACAAGAGATTCACTCAGAATTCCGTTGATATGTCAGAATATAGCCGAGGTATAATTAAGGCAAGGATTGATGATAAATGGAAGGAATTCAAAATAAGAGAAGCGAGCAAAGAATTCGTCAAGTGGAACACAGAGAAGCGCTTGGAGTTCCTTGAAAAGATAAAGACTGGCGAATTTCCTGGCTGGGGTGGTCCCCATTCTGGTGCGGTTGCGACCTATGGCCTTGGCCGTCTCGATTCGCAATTCACGATAAATAATGCGATAAAGGGTATTGGCCTGGCGCCCACCGATGAAAATTTGGACAAGGCAATAGGACGTCTTAAGGAGACATACGAAAATTCTCAGCCTGAGAAGATGGACGTGCTCAAATCACTTTACGAAGATGCGAACTTCTTTGATTGGCGTAAGCAGACATCACTCGAACTGTATGCCACACCCGAGTTTGAGACCCATACCTTTCTTAATGTGATGCAGAATCCGATTGCGACACTCGTGTTCCTCGATATTCCCTCTTATGAACTACGGACGATTGCCCGTATTGTCCACCCTGAAGATGAGACGGCACTGCCCTCAGAGAAGAAACTCGTGGAGTTCGTCAATCTCGCGCATGAATATATGCATGGTAAATTCCCTCGTCAGTATCCCCTTCTTGTGTTCTATATTGTCGAAGAGTTTGACAACACGCCGGGTTCAAAGAGGGGAATCAGGACAGTCCCTGGACTGCCGGAAGAATAGACAAGGAGAGATATGAAAGTAATCTTGATTGTTGGTCTTTTGATGAGTATGCTCTTCGGACAAGTCCTCTATGAAGAGTATTTTACAGGAGGTGCCATGCAACTCGACTGGCACCCATGGTTTACCGATACTGCCGGTCTCGGCGATAGTATGCAGGTCATCAGCGATCCGACAACACCAGGCGGTGATGACTGGGCAGGCAGGATTTCGAATGAATATATGGGTGTTGCAGGCTTGACGTATGCTGGTGAATCGGACCTAACTGACTATTCAATCGAAGCATGGATATATACTGTTGTTGTACCAGCAATGGGTCCTTATAATGGTATTGCGATGAGAATGGATGCGTCGACTCGATACTACTACCGTCTCGTTTCAGATTTTGATAGTGATGCCCGTCTGAGACTCGGTCTGGTTGCTGGTGGTGGCTATCCAATTGCACTGAGAGACTGGACCGCAGGAGAGATTCCCGGCGGAGCGCCGTCAACATCATCCTGGCATAAATTTAAGATGAAGACGATTGCCGATTCGATATGGTGTTATTATGATGATGTGGAGCTCCCTGGTTGTCCTATAATAAACGATAGTGTTGCGCAAGGTTACTTTGGTGTATACACCTTTAACATGCTGGATACAGCATCGACCAAGTGCGACAACATTATTGTTCTCGATGTAACAGGTGTTGCAGAACAGAGAGATGAACATGTAGGTAGTTTTCAGGCATGTCCGAATCCGTTCATCAACAGATTGGATATCAGATTTGAGCCATCAGATATGAACAGGATACCTCAGTGCACCATCTATGACATTTCAGGTCGTATAGTCAGAGAACTCACACCTGCTGTCAGTTATCAGTCATCGGTCATGTCCTGGGATGGCAGCGATGAGAGAGGTACTCCAGCAGCACCAGGTGTGTATTTCATTGTAAATAGAAATGAGAATATATTGGTAAAAGTGGTCAAGCTGCGTTAGGCAGAACCAAAGCCAAAAGGGGCGCTGATCTTATTCAGCGCCCCTTTTGCTATTGCGAAATTTTTATGATTTTTTTCGTGACAGCCTTATCATCAATTCCTACTTTCAAGAAATATATACCTTGTGAAAGCGTATTACCATTCTTATCAATCATCTGCAGGCTAACGCTCTGATTTCCCTTTTCCACCTTTTTGACAAGGTGATTAACCTTTCTTCCTGTACAGTCATAAAGCTCAATCTGCACATCGTTCCCTTTTGCTATAGAGAAGTTGAGGTGGAGATGTGTCGATACTGGATTACCGAGAAGCGTTACCATTGGACTTGTAACTTCATTAAGGTCATTTTCTGCGACATATACGTTATGGCCTATCGGTTTCAAAAACGGATCACCGAGTAGCGTCATGCCGTAGTGCCAGCAGAGTCTTGTGAAGTCCATTCCGACATAATTGTAGATACAATCGAACCAGTACCTGAATGCCTCACCTAGTGTTTTTCCCTGTCCCAGGGCCTCATAAAAATAGTTGAAATCGAGCATGCTGCCAGTCTTTGCAGAACCGATTGAACCGATCCCACTCGTCTCGTTGAATATTGCACGATTTCCTCCACAATCTTCTGTGTAGCGAGAAAATGAGCAGCAGAAGAAGTTAAAGAAATGTGCTGGTGGGTCTTGAGAGGTATATTCTTGTGAAAAGTAATAGTCGTGGAGCGAGTCATTGTATGTGAACGCATGGCCACCAGGCCATGAATGGGCAAAGACTGAGACCCATGCCTGTGTCGTATCGAGTTTTACTCGGTAGACTGATGCCCTTGTCGTCTCTGGGTCCCAATAATTCATCGTATCACTATAGAGCAGTGCGACATCCTGAGCCCAATAAGGAGCCCAGTATTCCCAATCATCATCGACAAAGACAAGTGCACGTTGTGTTAGAAAAAGTATTGTATGTCTATAGGCATTATTTTTTATGAAATAGTTCTTCAACAAAATTGCATCTGCACCGAGGCCGGTTGGCATAAGTCTCCCTACATAGATTTCAGGATTGACAGCACCTGCATGGCCATCATATTTGCCATTCCCCGTGTTCATTGTATCAAGCCAGGTGCCATTCAGATCCATATAAAAGAGGTCGATAGGAAACTGAACATATGGTCCAGTAGAATCAAAGTCATGGGCAATCTCGTACCATGCAACGGGAAGGTCGCCAACAAATAATGCTCCTTCTATGTTATCTGTAGTATGGAGACTCTGAAGTAGAGAGCGTAGTGTATCAGGAGTGCCGCCGGAAATATGGTAGTTCAAAACCGTATATCCCTCAGATTGTAAATTATCTATCAATTGATGTATTTCATTTATTAAGGAACGAGCGATGTCCTGTTCTATGAGGATTGCCACTGTGCCTGCTCTGCCGTCGCCGTTGACGCGGTTATCTAAGTGATAATAAAAATCGGTGTACGGATGCTCGCCTAACCACTCCTCGTATGTCCCTGGTTTGGAACCAGGAGGGCCACCCCATCTCAATAATGGGACGCCATCCTGTGCAGCACCGTAGATAAAAATGGTGAGAAGAAGCAAGAATTTAGTCGATTTCATTGATACTCCTTTCTCATATATTATAATGGCAATGACGCATAAGTCAATACCACAAACGTTCTTGACTAATCGATGATTGGAGATATACTTAAAATGTGACAGATATCCTCTCTCAGCTCAATCCCGAACAACAGAAGGCCGTAAAGATTCGAAAAGGTCCAATCCTCGTCCTCGCTGGAGCAGGGAGTGGTAAGACGAGGGTAATTACCTACCGCATTGCCTATTTGATAGAAAAGGGGTATGCACAGCCTCATAATATTCTCGCGATTACCTTCACCAATAAGGCAGCAGACGAGATGCGTACACGGATCTCCAAACTCTTGAATGGCAGTCGCACTGTGTGGATCAGAACTTTCCATTCTACCTGCGCAAAGATTTTGAGAGATACCCTGTTTCGGAAGAAACGGCTCTACGATCTTCTCGGTGTATCTGGTAACTTCACCATTTATGACGAACACGACCAGACAAGCTTGATAAAGGAATGCCTGAAAGACTTGAATATCGATGCACGCGATTATCCTCCATCATTTGTCGGTGTGGCAATCGACAGAATCAAACAGAATCTTCAAAAGCTCGATACGGTAGATAATGAACTCATTGTCGATATATACAAATATTATAACAAGAAATTACGCGAATATAATGCTCTGGATTTCGATGACCTCATTATGAAGGCTGTTGAGCTGTTCGAACATGACAAGGACACGGTAACATATTACCAGAATCGATTTCTCTATGTCTTGGTGGATGAGTACCAGGATACGAATCGAGCACAATATGTATTGACCAAATTGTTGGCTGAAAAACATCGAAACCTCTGTGTTGTGGGTGATGACGACCAGTCAATCTATTCCTGGCGCGGGGCAGAAATCAGGAACATTCTTGACTTCGAAGAAGATTTTCCTGATGCGGTGGTCATTAAACTCGAGCAGAACTACCGCTCCACAAAAACTATTCTTGAGGCAGCATCCAGCGTAGTGAAAAATAACGAATATCGTAAACCGAAGATTCTCTGGTGTGATAATGAGGATGGTGAGAAGGTCGAATTCTTTGCTGCGCAGGATGCATACACAGAGGCTGCCTATGTAGCACGAAAGATCATCGAGGCAAAATTCAGAAAAATTGATTTGGGAACGATTGCCATCTTTTACCGTATCAACTATCAATCCCGCATATTTGAGGAGTGTTTTGTGAGAAATAAAATTCCATATGAGGTTGTTGGTTCACTCAAATTCTATGAGCGTGCAGAGATTAAGAATGTTCTCGCCTATCTTCGAATCATCAACAACACAAAAGATTCAGTAAGTCTACGTCGTATAATAAACATACCGTCACGTAAGATTGGGTATGTTACTGTAGATAAGCTATCTACATACGCACAAGAGCACAAGATTTCTCTCTTTGACGCATTGCTTAAAATTAGCCGTGTCGAGAGCATTGATAGAGGAACAAAGGCGCGCATTAAGGATTTTGCAGAGATGGTACAAGCCTGGATTGAACGCAATGATAAACTAAATTTGTATACATTTGTTCTTCAGGTTGTTAAGGATTCAGGATACCTCGACAGCTTGGGACAAGAGAAGATCGAGCGTGATTTTATAAGACGAAAGAATGTGGAGGAGCTTCTCATTTCTATCAAGGATTATGCAAAAGAATATCCAGATGCTACACTCCAGGATTACCTTGCTGATGTGTCTTTACGGAGTGAAATTGATGAGTGGGATGAATCTGCCCAGCGTGTGAGTCTCATGACGCTGCACAATGCAAAGGGTTTGGAGTTCGATGTTGTGTTCATCACTGGCTTAGAAGATGGTATGATCCCTCATTACAAATCACAGTTCGAGGAACAGCAATATGAAGAAGAGCGGCGGCTCTTCTATGTGGGCATTACGCGTGCTCGTAAAAAAATATATTTGACATACGCACAGCAGCGAGATGTCCTGCGTGGGGGCTCTCTGTACACAAAACTCTCTCCATTCTTTAGAGAAATTCCGAGTAATGTGTTTGCTACTACCATGGAGTCAGACTATGCAATTTGACCTTACTGAAGCACGAGAGTTGTTTCCCATAACAAAAAGATCAATCTATTTCAATCATGCGGCAGTCGGCCCAATGTCTGTGTTGGCAAAAAGGGCAGTTGACGAGTGCACAGCGGTGTACTCTCGCCAGGCTGAGTTTCAATTAGATGAATACGTCGCCAAGGTCAAGAGGGGGCGTGAGCTTGTTGCTGAATTCATCGGTGCTGAACCAGAAGAGATCACCTTTACCCATAACACTTCAGAGGGTATTTACATCGCCTTGATAAACCTGCCATTGAACGAAGGGGATACGGTGCTCATCATGGATGAGGTATTCCCTGCGGTTCGGTATGTCGCAGATTATAATCTTCCGCATCTCAACATAAAATATGTTCCGTTTGCTGGAAGGGATGCGGTCGAAGTGGTCGAGAGCCGTATTGATACAAAGGTAAGAGCGGTCGTTGTTGATTTTGTACAGTATCTAAGCGGCGAGATGGTTGATCTAAAGCAATTAGGTTCATTTCTAAAGAGCAGAGGAATCTATTTTGTGGTCGATGGTATTCAGGCAATTGGCGCGGTCGACTTCAATGTCAAAGAGACCGAGGTTGATTTTCTTGCCTGCGGCGCAGCAAAATGGCTCTTTGGACCAAGTGGAACAGGGTTTTTATATGTTAATAAGAGATGCTTCTCTTCTCTCAAGAAATTTCACACTGGATGGCTTGGTGCAGAGTGGCTGAATTTCGAGAATTGCGCACTGCAACCTCCTCTGTATGAAGATGCACGGATGTTTGAACAGGGAACGAGAAATATCATAGGAATGAGTGCTTTTTGTGAAAATGTTAAAATTTTACTTAAATATGGATTAAAGAATATCGAGGAACATATCCTCGATCTCCAGGCTGCATTGAGAAGAGGATTCACGCAACTCAACTATGAGATAATCACGCCTCAACATGGTCTCCAGTCTGGTATCATTACCATGAGACCCAGAGCAGATGCAAAGGCACTGTACAGTCTACTCGCAGAGAAGAATATTGTCATATCT
>Ga0209427_10000138_pt1 | contig 67429 bp, 68 predicted proteins | sample DeeMarSWOR136_30_FD_187465 | JGI IMG/M metagenome (GOLD analysis project Ga0209427, IMG submission 187465) | Marine sediment microbial communities from White Oak River estuary, North Carolina - WOR-1-36_30 (SPAdes) (version 2) | ecosystem: Environmental > Aquatic > Marine > Intertidal zone >... | reverse complement strand
TCAAAGTAAGTGTTGAAGCATGGATCCCAGTCAAAGAAGTTGTCCAGTATGCCATCTTCAACCTGTTGTTCAACAGCTTTTATGACGTCTTCAGGTACGAGTAGAGCTGTTCCTGCAACGTTGCCAAGGTGGTACAAGCTTGTGGAGGCGAAGTACACGTTGAATTTGTATGGTCCATCAGCTTCTTCATACACTAGGTTCGCCCAAGTGCTGGAGTATCTTCCAGGTCTATACTTCCTCAAGGTTCGCATGTTATAGACACAGTCATAAGCATCTAAACCGTCATCTCCGGGTCTCCAATCCTGCCATAGTACATCCTGTCTAATGAAGAATGTTGCTGTGCTGCCGTCAGTGATGCCGAGTTCAGGTATAGAAGTCCAATGATCAACAGTCCAGTTCGTAGCAATCCAAGGCATGTTCTTCAAGTCAACTGGACTAACACCTAAGAGACCGACTATAGCTCGGTCCAATAGGTTCCAACCGTACAATGTATCTTCGTCGTATGGGTTCAACGAGTGTGGCTCGTCGCCCAAAGCCGTAGTTGCAGAGCCGCCAGGCCAAACCGTATCTGGTGCACCGAACCAGTGTAGGCACATCCAACTGTAGTCGTTGCGAGGTCCATAGTTATCCATTGAGATAACATTCTCTAGTTTTCCTCGTGTATCATTAGCTGTGGTGCAGAAATCTAAGCCTGCGATCACGGGCATCCATGGCATGAGTTCATAAACGAATTTCTCCTGCCAATCTGAAGCTGCAGCAATCACGTTGTCTACACTCAAGTCCGTCAAGATAATGTCAGCCCAAGTGTCAAATTCGCTGTCGTGAATTCCACAGAAGTTCCAACCCCAATCAACATCGTTGTCGCTGTGACTTAAGTCATAGATCCAATCAACATACCTTCCAAGGCTAGTGAGGCCTATGCCGATGATGTCATATTCACGAGTAGACATAAGCTCAGTAACCAACGTCATGAAGTCTGTTGGAGCAATGTCCATGAGTGGCCCGTTAAGGCCGAGATATGTTTGGATGAAAGCGTTCCAATTGTCAACCATTCCACCCATAGGACCGTCTGGATAAACTGTGGCGCCAGTGGAGTACAGACATTGTATTACTCCGCCCGGCCTTACATCCACACCGTCTTTTTGTAGCCAGTCGGTGTCATTGGTGTAGCCTGCGGCTGACAGAACGTTCCATGCTTCGTCGAAGTCTGTGTTCGGCAATTGTATGCTTGAGTTGTACCATGGTAGCTGAGCGTCTGGCACAGGGTTTCCGATGGCGTATTGCCATGGGACACCGTAGTAGCCGTAGATGTCAGCTTGCTTGTCGTCCACGCCATAAACGTATGATAAAGCAATTCTCCATTCACTGTCGTTCAAAGGCGCGTTTGGATCTGAACTCTGCAGTTTGTAGTCTCTGCAGTTTATTGGGAAGAACGTGAATTCAGACATAGGATCCATCTCGGAAACTATGTGTCCCGCATCAAGCACTTGATCATGCAAGTCGCTTCTGCTAGGACCTTCCAGCCAATCAGTCTCCCCATCACAGAACTCGTCCACAATAACTTCTGGAAGAGCACCAGGATAAGCCTTATAGTACCAATCATTAAGTTTTGGCAATCCGCTGTGATGAACAGTTGTTTGACTCAATACTGCTGATGTCATCAGAAGAATCATTGCAATACCTAAAGCTGCGAAAATAGTCTTTTTATGTTCCATCTTCTCCTTCTCCTAAATTTATTCGCGTTAATTACGCGTCAGCAAGGCTTAAAAGTCTTATGGAACATTGTTATATGTTTCTCAACGAAAACCGACAAACTTAAATTTAGACTTGAGTCATACTTTCGCAGTCAAGGGGAAGTAGACTGGATGTTTGCAGGTTATTTAGCAAGGAAAGTTGGACTTGCCTTCCTCACTTTGATGGTGGTAGTGACACTTAATTTCTTGATTTTCCGCGTCTTTGTTGGGGGAGACCCCTCCATGATGATAATCGACCCAGGAATGCCGAATTCTGTAAGAGAATCATTAAGAATTCAGTGGGGATTGGATAGACCTCTCTTTCCTGATCAGTATTTGAGTTATCTCTATAATCTTTTCACTTGGCAATATGGAGTGCAATTGACTGCTACACGTCCACCCATAGCCCCGGAGATGGCATGGAGATTAAAGAACACGTTAATTCTTCTAGGATTCGCAACGATAGGCACAGTAGCTCTTGGAATTCCCCTTGGCTTGTTTGCGGGAGCACAGCGAGGAAAGAAAACTGATGTGGCAGTAATAGGCGTAGGTTTGCTCACATGGGGTGTTCCAACATTCTTTGTACAATTGGTCTGGGTAGGCATCATGTGTAGATGGTTAGGAATCTTTCCAATAGCAGGAGTTGTCAGTGGAGGAGCCTTGCCAGAGGACCCGCTTGTTTTGATGGCTGACATAGGATGGCATGCTATAAGTCCGATAGCTACCCTGATACTAGCAGGTTTTGGATCGTGGGCACTCTATACTAGAAACATGATGGTAGACGCCTTGACTGAAGATTACATTTTGACTGCAGAGGCAAAAGGTGTGAAACACCGAGATGTCATATACAAACATGCCTTCAGAAGCATACTTCCACCTGTAATTACATTGATAGCCCTATCAATTCCAGGCATAGTTACTGGTGCAATCATAACTGAATCAATCTTTGCATGGCCTGGAATCGGACAATGGTATCTACGATCATTGACAGGAAACAACCATCCAGTAGCACAAGCAGTTCTCTACAACTATGCTGTACTCATGGTAGGAGCAAACCTCATAACAGATCTCGTTTATGGGTTTCTAGATCCCAGAATCAAAGTCGGAACTAGGAGATAATCAAAATTTGGTCTTAAGTCAGCACAAGAGGGAGATTTATCGAAGAAAAATCCAAAATTTCTGGCTAGATTTCAGTCATAACAAGATAGGATTTCTTGGATTAACTATGATAATTGCCGTAGTAATTATAGCAATCTTCGCCCCATTATTGACTCCATACAATCCCAGAGGCCAACGCGAGCTCGCAGAACAACAACGATTAGCCAACGACTACGCCGTACCAATATGGTTTAAAATCCTCCCACAATACCGCGATTATAACCCAACAATAATACTCACGCCAGACATCACAGAAGCCAAAATTGTAAATCAATCGGGACCAGTAGAATTTACTTCCGACGAATTAAGGATCGACTACATGCCTACAGAAAACAGTTCGCAAGAGGCATCAGTGACTCTGGATCTGGGAAAATTCAATTACGAACATTCAAATCCACCATGTTTTCAAATGATTATTGGCTACAAAATGTTCTTCAATACAACAAGAGTGAATGTTTGGTTCATACTTAAGAACTACACTACGTTCCCGACTTGGGAATACTTGATGAATCCGAACGAAATAGCAGTAAAAATAGGGGAATACGTTCCCCCAAGCCCAAAGTACAGAGTCGTACATACTGTAAAAAATGAACTGGAACTGGACTCAGCATATTTAATCAATATGTCGATGCTCCAACCAGTACCGATTCTCAATCTATCAAGATTCGATACAGTTCCACGAGATCCATCCCCATTAATCTTTGCTAACCCAGGAGTCTACGGAATCCAAGTGAAATTTGAATTCTTCCCAACAGCAAGCGAAGAAGTATATGCTGAACTGTATCTTGAAAAAGTGAAAATGGATATATGGGGAAGAATCCACGGGATTTTAGGAACCGATTTTCTCGGAAATGATGTATGGACAGAACTGGTCTATGGAGCAAGAATATCACTAATAATAGGTATACTTGCAGCAGTAGCTGCAACAACTCTAGGAATACTATATGGAGTACTTTCCGGATACTTAGGCGGTTTCGTAGATGAATTTCTCATGAGAATAGTAGACGTTCTGTTATGTATACCTGTACTACCTATATTGCTTGTATTGACCAGATACTTCCGCCCAAATGTTTACTACATAGTCATTTTAATCGCCATCTTCGGATGGCAAGGCCTATCAAGAGTAATAAGGTCCAGAGTGTTGTCACTGAAAGAAATGGCGTTTATCGAAAGCGCGAAGGCTTCCGGTGCTTCAGACCGCTACCTCATCACTCGCCATCTAGTTCCCAACGTGCTCCCTATAGCGATGTCTGCGATGGTCTTGGCTGTTCCAGGAGCAATCTTGACAGAAGCCGCACTGACTTTTCTAGGATTCGGCGACTTAAACACGCCGACATGGGGTCGAATACTCCACTACGCTTACCAGCAGGGAGGACTAGAAGCATGGTTTGTATGGATCCCACCTGGACTTGCAATCTGTTTCCTCTGTGTAGGTTTTGTCTTTATGGGACACGCCATAGACGAAATTGTAAATCCGAGGCTGAGAAGAAGGAGATAAAATGCCCGACAAGCTTCTTCAAGTCGAAGACCTATCAGTTCACTTTGAAACATTAAGAGGCTATGTCAGAGCTGCTGAAGACGTAACATTCGAACTCTCGAAAGGACATACGTTAGGCCTTGCAGGTGAATCAGGATGTGGAAAAACCACTACAGCACTAGCAATACTCAAACTGCTTCCCTTAAACGGTAGAATAATCAAAGGAAAAGTGAGTCTCGAAGGAAAAGAAATCTCAGGAATGGATTCCACAAAATTCAGGAAACAAATCCGATGGAAAAAAATCTCGATGGTTTTCCAAGGAGCAATGAACTCGTTGCATCCGATAATGACCGTGGGAAATCAAATAATAGAAGCCATCAGAATACACGAAAACATAAGCAAACAGGACGCGATGGAAAGAGCAGGAAAACTGCTTGACCTAGTCGGAGTAGGAGCTGAAAGGTTAAACCGATATCCTCATGAATTGAGTGGAGGATTGAAACAGAGAACAGTGATAGCGATGGCACTGGCATGCAATCCCAGTCTAATAATTGCAGATGAACCCACAACAGCCCTCGACGTTATTGTTCAGACACAAGTAATGAAAGTAATTAAGGAACTGCAAGAGAAACTGCATCTATCCATGATGATGATTTCACATGACCTTTCCCTAATAGCTGAAACATGCACTGAAGTAGCAATAATGTATGCAGGCAACTTGGCTGAATATGCAGATTCAACAACAATATTCAAAGAGCCACTTCATCCCTACACGCAGAAATTGGTGGGAGCATTTCCCAGTATATTAGGATCCAAAATAGAGTTAACAACAATTCCAGGATTTCCGCCAGATCTCATCAGTCCACCGTCAGGATGCAGATTCCATCCAAGATGCCCATACGCAATGGACAAATGTAAAAAGAGTGCACCGTTGCTTAAGAGCGTAGAGGATAAAAATCATTTAGTCGCATGCCACCTCGTAACGTAGAAGTGAACAATCATGAAAAAAACTAAAGAAGAAACAGGAATTCAAATAGACAAAGATTCTCATATAATAGCTCGCAATCTCAAAAAACACTTTCCCCTCAAACTGGGATTTCTCAAAAGCTTGACGACGACAGCATGGCCTACAGTAAAAGCAGTTGATGGAATAGATTTAGCCATCAAAAGGGGAGAAGTCTTCGGATTAGCCGGAGAAAGCGGATGCGGAAAGACTACAACAGGAAGAGTTCTGCTTAGACTTATAGAACCTACAAGGGGCAAAATATTTTTTGATGGTGTAGAGCTTAGCACGTTACCAGCTAATGAAATGAGAAAAATGCGGAAAAGAATGCAAATAATCTTCCAAGACCCTTATGAATCCTTGAATCCTAGAATGAGCATTTATGATATCCTTGCTGAACCGTTGGAAATTCAAGAAGTGACAAAAAGTTCAGAAGAAACGTTGGAAAGAGTTACAAATGTACTTGGAGACATGGATATGATTCCTCCAGAGCAATTTCTGTACAGACTTCCACACGAGCTTAGTGGAGGACAAAGACAAAGAATTGCAATTGCCAGAGCCTTCATAATCAGTCCAGAATTCATAGTGGCTGACGAACCAATATCAATGCTAGACGCGTCCATAAGAACTGAAGTCATGAAGCTAATGATGGAAATGGTGAACAAAGCAAAAGTTACTTTCCTATTCATCACGCATGATGTTGCACTCGCAAGATACATGTGTAATCGCCTTGCAATCATGTATCTAGGAAAAATAGCAGAGATGGGACCTACAGAAGAACTAATCCGTAAACCAGCTCACCCCTACACAGAGGCACTCATAGCTGCTGTTCCCGTTCCTGATCCTACTGCCCGCCGTACTGAAGTCATCATAAAAGGTGAAGTTCCAAGCCCAGTATATCCACCGTCAGGATGCAGATTCCATCCAAGATGCCCATACGCAAAAGATAAATGTTCAAAGAAAGAACCCAAACTATCACAGATTAGCAAGGAAAGATATGTCGCATGCTATTTCCCACTCACCTAAGACAACCTATTTTTTATCCTTCTCCATGAAAAATCAAAACCAATTCTGAGGCTGAAGCTCCAGAAACAATTCCAGCCAATATTAGAAACCATAAACGTGGAACAAAGAACAAAATTATAATCGGAGTTATCAAAATAGACAGCAGAACAATAAGTAGCAGAACACTCTCTCTTCTACCTGAATCATTCCCGACCTTCTGAACCTCAACTTGCTCAGTAATACTACTAGATGAATGGCGCTTCAGTAAGGCCCGCTTTAGGTAGTAAAGACAAAAGGATGAAACGAAAGCTGATATAACATAACTCAAAACTATATCATAGTCTAGTATTCTCCATACAAGAACTACAAAAAAAATCGAAGACACAGACAAAAGTAGAACAACGATATTGAAATAAAAGCGAAATCTTCCATAAGAATACAAGATTCTTCACCCTCCCAAAAACTCAATCTTCCCAAAGAAGCGTTTTGTAACCACCGTTCTCAGTGGGTAAATAGCCACCACGCTCAGGAAGTGGAGTCTCAAGGGTAAGCGTTATGATAACTATTTTCCAGACGCCATCTAGATAAGAGGTTTGATTATTTAATGGCAGAGTCATCGTCAAATTCGTCTCCACACTAGTAGGAAGTGGCAGAGGTTCAAGATAGAAACTGATTTCCTTCAAACCAACATAATCTCCATCGAAATATATTCTCGTACCTAGAAAATAAATTTCCAATTGGACAAGTGAAGGATTACAAAAAACCAGATGGAAATAAGCTTCAGACCCATTTGCTTCTATGCTAACATTCGAAAGCGATATTTCCAATGATCGAAGCGCATGATATGTTTCCAAGATTATGTAAAGAGAATAACTCAATATTACAATGGAAGAAATAGTCAAAACAAGAAAACAGATAGACAAAACCTTACGATTACGAGACATTCAACATACCACACGTCAAACATTAATAGTGAGATAGACTTATATGACAAACACATAAAACTGATGCAATGATATAAGCTTAACTTAAGTTGATATATATGAAAAACATTAGCACACCCTCCATCTTAGGAATCTCATTACTTATAATCTTCATTTCAGGCAATTTCTTGTTATTCGCTTGGCAAAACATAGTAGGATACTATCTACTCACCATATTAGCAAGCTTCTTCATCGGAGCACTAACTGTAAACATTGAAAGAAGCCTCAAACTGGATGCAATTGCTTTCATTGCAGGCTGCATCGTCTTCATTTCATTATATATACTTCCCCCAATGTTATATGGACAATCTTATGAAAGACAAGTGGATGTTATGATAGCTCTGGTTACAACACAGCTGGCAAGAACGATTATTGTCAGTTTCCCCGTTTCAGTTTTTGCATGTCTATTCGGCTGCCTTTCAGGGATAACCTCAGCCGAAAGATAGCACAACAGAAAAAACTAGCCGATTACACACATAGATACTGCCCAATGACTATCGCTCACTTCATAGCAAATGAACCTTGGTATAAAATAGAAGAATTTATCAGAAAACCCGCATTGCTGCATAAGCCACCCCTGTTTGAAACTCGAAACACTACGAGGCCAAAGATCTCTTCCTTCTCTTCGAAGAGACACGTCTTCTCCGCACTAGAAAAGCCACAAATACTATAAGCATTATTACTATGAATGTTACGATTCCCAGAAAACCATAGTTGTTACCACTATCACGATCAGAAGATCCAGAATCTAATATATTGGTTTCAACAACTTTGGTGATTCCCTGAGCAGTGACAACTTCGGAAGCAATCCTTGAATGATGGATTTCAAGAGCTACTCCTTTTTCTTTGTCCCAGAAAATACGGATATTAAAACCTTTCTGAGAAAAATCAGCCCATAGAACAGTACGTTCTATTCCAAGATAAGTCCTTTGAACAATACCATCTATCAATTCAGCTTCAAAACCTTCAATGTTTACAGAGTCTCCCGGATTTAAATTCGAAGGAATAAAAATCATCGGCGCTGCAGTACCCTCCACGATGTCTCCTTCTTTCACCTCACTAGTGACAGTGCCATTGGACCATCTATGGGTAGTATTAACTGTTACAACAGTATCCTCGACATCTAAAACTTCACGTCTTACCCACACTGTATAATCCTCAGAAGGAAGAACAGACCAGTTAAGTTCATATTCTATCCAATCTCCTGACTCGACCCCTACCTCATAATCCTCCGCTAAAACAACAGTAACCCCCAAACGAAAAATTCCAAAAATAGCAAAGATAGACATTAAGAGAACGATAACTAGTACAGAATATCTCTTCACCAAAGAATCGAAGAAATCACTAACCGTCAATAATCCCACTCATCCACGCATAGATTCCTTCTCAATCTTCCACACAACAATATTTATAGATATTGATACGGAAATATTTGACTACTAAATTAATTGAACCAAAACATATCAAAAACTACAATAACTGCTTTGATTCTTTCCAAAAGACTTATGTTACATGAAAACCTAGATAAACAAGGAGAGAGGAAAATGTATCGCATGCTGCTGGAAGTTTCCTGTCCAAAGCATGGCTTCGAAAGATACAGCATAAAGATTTTGAAAAAATATAATATACCATCTAAAGATATAGCTCCTCGCTTCAGCAAACTCAAACCAAAAGAAATAAGCCGATTATATGTCGGCAGAGACGTTACCAAGAAAGAAATTGAGGTATTCGTTAATGACTACTTCTCCCAGATAGGCATGAGAGAAATGATACTGAAGATGAGAATTCCAAAAATAATTTGATACACCAGCAATTGGGCAATTGGTCAGATGAAGAGTATCTTGGGAGCACGACTTCCTAGAATAAAATGTCTCTTACTCTAAGAAAAGATTTCTTCACCATATAGTTTCTATTACACCAACCTTTATATCATGCTTTTTCGGTTCGATATATAATAGATGCATATGCCCAGAATTATGTGCCCAAACTGCGGTATGACAATAAGCCTAGAAAAACGCAGAGAAATCGATTTCAAACTAATTCAGGATGCAACTAGAAAAAAGCCGGAGAACTTCACTAGGCTACTACACATCACAAAGCTTCCTCGAAAGACTCTAGCGTTAAGACTGAGGGACATGTGCGAAGATGAAATCCTAGTAAAAAAGGATGGGAAGTATAGGTTGAATGGAACATCTAATTTGGATAATAATGGCGGAGAGTACACACGAAGATTTCCAGACATACTTAAAGACAGAAGATTCCGAACAGGCCTGATGTTAATTGCACTCATGATAGGCTTCTCAACGTCTGGATATGTCCTAGCAAGAGTCTTTGAACCGAGCGACGTACTTCAGGAACCACCAGTTCTAGGAGACTTCACGATAGCTCTTAAGATCAACAATGTTGAAGATTTGTATACTTGGCAAGTCTTTATGACTTTCAACTCAAGCCAATTGAAAGTCATTAGCGCTGATGCAGGAGAATTTCTAGAAAAAAATTATCCAGATGCACTCTTCTGTAATGTAACAGACACTGGCGAAGGCGAATTACTACTCGGAGGTACACTGAAGGGAATCGACATTGTTTCAGGAATAGATGGCAGTGGAACGCTGGCTACCATCGTCTTTGGATACTATGTAAATGAATATAATCTTCCACAAATACAATTCGATAAGAAACGCCATTTTCTAACATTTCTGTGGGATTCTAAGCTATCGTTCATTCCTATCGAAGATTCAACCATAGAAGCGATTGTGACACCATAAAGGTAAAGGGGAATCAACAAGTAAACCAAGCATTGGAGACAACTCTCAACCCCCACTTTTTTTAAATTTTTTTAAATTGACTCCGGTACATTTCAACTATTTCTTCAACAGTTGTCGCGTCTTCAGCTCCTTTGTCAAGTCGATAGTTCCCTGTGAATCTTGGGAACCTGACAGCCAATCCACTTCCTTTCCGAACTACATCCATAGCGCATACATGAACAGGACTCAAAGTAATCTCTGCACCTATGACCTCTATTACAACAGCTGGTCTGAACCAAATGTCAGCCTCAATCTTCGATTGCACACTTGAATGTTTTCGAGTAAGCACTTGTTTCTCCATTATTTTTGGCAGTTTCATTAAATCCTCATCTGTAAATCCAGTTCCACATTTCGTCAGAGTTTCAAAAACACCATTGTCAGAATTGTAAGCTGCCAGAAGTAACGCTCCGTATGTTCCAGCCCGTCTCCCTCTACCATGGAAAGCACCAACAACAACTAAGTCCACAGCATCGATCATTTCACTTTTATAATCCCGCTTATATTTTATCCACATCCAACCTCTCGCGCCAGCTCGATAAACAGAGTCATTTGCAATGGATTTGCAGATTAAGCCTTCGCAACCGTCCTCTAAAGCTTTCAAGAAGAAACTTTCAAGTTCTTCAACACTGTCAACAACAGAATGTTCTGCAATCTTCACACATGTGCTTTCCTGCACAACTTCTTCCAACATTCGCCGTCTAACTGGATATGGCTTCAAAGTCAAGTCATTACCGTCAACAGAGAGTAAGTCAAACGCAAAGAGCGAAACAGGATATTCTTTCACAGCCTTCCCAACACCATATTTACGCCTACGATGCATAAGCTCTTGAAAAGGAAGCATTTCACCAGTATCAGAATCTACTGCAACACATTCAGCCTCTAGGATAACGCTTCTAGCTTTCACATGTTTTCCAATCAGTTCTATAACATCTGGGTACTGGTCTGAAATATTTTCCAGACGTCTAGAAAATAACATGATTTTATCACCTATTTTATGAACTTGCATTCTTTCACCGTCATACTTGTACTCGGCTATGCATCTTCCGCCAAGCTTTTCCAAGATTTCTTCCGGCAAAGATAATCTCTCCGCCAACATTGGTCTTATGGGTTCACCTATTGAAACATGAAACTCTTTAATTCCTTCCAAACCCTCTTCAGCCACAGTCTTTGCAACTTTCCCAAGATCTGAAGAGATGCTGTAAGCCCTTTCGATAAACTCACGAGATTCCCTTCCTCCCCCATAAGCTATTGCCAAAGCATCAAGAACTGTCATATCAGCTATACCTAAACGCAGATTTCCTGTAACAGTTCTCATAATGTACTTAGCTTCCACCGGAGTTGAATCAGCCAAAAGACCAGTTAAAAGCGAAATTTTAAGGTCAATGGAACCTTTACCGGAAGCCTCAGCCATCTTAACTAGAATGTCATAGACTCTTTGAACTGTCAGAGGCTGCTGAAAAAAAGTCACCTGTCTTCTGCCAACCATAAGTTTTTGAGCTGTTTCTCCGATGTCCCCAGTCCTTTTCAGATTCTCCCTAATTTCACTTTCTTCTCTTCCACAAGCCCGAGAAAGAGCTTTTACCGCAAGTTTCTCAGCCACGCCTATCTCAAGGTCAACAAAATCAGGATATATTTTACCTTGAGTCAAGTATACAATCTTATCAATGATTTCTTTCGGTGTATTCTTCAGAAGACTAACTAGAAGATCAGTCATTTCAAGCCTCTTAGTTGTAGCTTCAATTCTTTCATAAGCATCAGCGACTACCGCGTATTTCATGAATCAAACCTCATCATTAGAAGTACAAGCGTAAAGATATTAAAATTTCATTTCCAGCTGACTTTTAAGGGGTTTAATCAGAAAATCGCGAGCTGCAGAGGCAATGTTGAGAGCTCTTTATTTGTGTCTATATGCGCGCGTACTTCCATCTTTCCCAACTAACATTTGATGGGAGTTACATTACAGATCAGAAGAAATGTTCTGTTCCATGAATTCGTTGAAATGTGCGCGTGTTTTTAGTTGGTGATAAATATAACTGTGTACAGATTAAGAGAGTTTTAGGAGATCACAGATGAGTGTTGAAAAGAGCCATCTCGAGGATTTTACGGTAGGTGAAAGGGCAACCTCACCAGGTAGGACTGTTACAGAGGCTGACATAGTCATGTTTGCAGCCTTATCAGGAGACTGGAGTGAGCTTCACACAAACGCTGAATACATGAAAGACAGCCGTTTCGGAGAGAGAATAGCCCACGGATTGCTAACCCTAAGCATAGCCTATGGACTCGCATTGCGGACAAGAGCAAACCCACCTATTGACATCTTGGCGTTTCTAGGGATCGATAAGGTAAGGTTCAACGTTCCCGTCCTGATCGGTGACACAGTAAAGGTTGAGTCAGAAGTGATAGAAGCAAGACCAAGCAAGAGCATGCCTCGCGCGGGAATCATGAAGTTCAAGAACACTGTCAAAAACCAGAGAGATAAGACCGTAGCAAGTTTTGAAACCACAGTAATGGTCAGCAGAAGGCTTGAAGAGAAATAACAGCTGAAGATCTAACAGCCCATTATGCATATGATAACAGAAGAGTTTAGACTCTCAAACGCGCGCGCGAATTTTTCTAGGGTTATCTACTGTAAACTTCCCTTTATTTTCTAGAGTTGTTCTTGCTTCAGACAAGCGCGTCCCGTTTAGACATACTGGTAGACATTATATTCAAAATGTTGATTGCGCACGCGTATCATAGTATTAGTGAGATAATGAAGAGAATTGCAGCTATCAATGCCACACCAGAAACAAAGAGTTTTTCGTATCTCAATTTTCCTTCTTGATAGGCAAATGGATATTTTAGTGTGTAGTCGATGGTTTCATCTAATTCGAATAAGAGTTCATCTACATCACGATTACTAAATTTTAGGTCTGGGTTATGTTTTCTGATAGTAAATAGTGCTTCTTTATAGTGTTTGAAGGCTCGTGCCAAAGGATCCTCTGTCATTCCTATATAACGCCTTATTTGATCAACAGCTTTTTCGAGTGTTATCTTCCCTTCTTTCGCCTCCTGTAGCAATCCTCTAAAACTGTAAGCAATTGCAACACTCTCATTGGGAATCTTAGCCTTGACACCTAGAACGGATGCAACTACGTGACCAAATTCATGCCACAAGGCGCCGTAGAGCCCCGTCAAGCAGTTAGGATATCTTCTTGGGAGGAAAAATGTGAATTCTGATGGAGAAATCTCTTTAAGCTCATCATCATCTAGCCCTAGCAACCTGAGCTCGCTCTTCCTTGTTCTGTAAAATCTGTTTATCTTCTCCTGTAGAAAAACCGATTTGCTTATCCTCTTCTGTGAAGGAAGATTTACAGCAGGAACACAAAAAGCATGCTGGATATTGTCAGAATATTTAATCTCAACTCCAGACAAATCTATCTTATATCGCTCTTCCATGTGATTCTTTATCCTTCTGATTTCCCCTGCTTCTAATTTCGGGCACACTGGCAGCTTCTCCTGACACTCTTTTGTCCGCTCTGCAGCAGGGTCTATTTCCACATCTTCACTCAAAAAATTATCCCAACAAGCTTCTGGAAAACCATCGTTTAAAAGTTTAGCTAAAATGCTGACTCAACAAGCGCGTTTTACAAGGAAACAACAAGGAATATGGTACTAGTAACTCGTTCGACGAATTCTCTTGGTTGAACTTGTCTATGTAGATAAAGAATTACACTGTGTAGGATTCAGTGAGACTTCTAATCCATACGTCTTTTGAGTTCAAATAGCTGAGAGAGATTGCTTTACCCCAAGGAGCTGGAGTCACCATTTTTTGCCCGTTCTTTTCAAGGATAATTTTGGCGCTTCTTGGAGTATATATGATAAGATTCCCTAATCTAGTGCGTGTATGGGTTTTAATAGTGCCATCAACGTAAATCGATTCTGTTTGAATTTTAGCTCTTTTCATAACTCTATCGATTATAGACATGGATTCTAATAGAAAACCAGGATAGAATGGATCATCGCTATATACAACTCCTGAAGGGTCTAATCCACGATCCTCCGAAAATTTGCTGAAAGTAGCTCGATTCATAGGAAACTGTATCCCATAGTTCTTCGAGCCTTTTTTGTAAATGATAATAGATGGAAGAGCGGCACCCATTATCAAAGGGTGACCAGATATTTGATCAATGCGCAGTTTTTCATATTCATCTTTATTGACGTGAACCTTAGGTGTTTCATCTGCAAATTCTATGTCTTTGATTCTCTTAAAGAAAATAAAGTAGTTCTTCATTGATTCCAGTCTTTTGATCGCTTCATCTCTCCTCTTCTCATCATACATGTTTTCAGGTGGCTCGTACAAATCTTCATGACAATAAATGTCTCCCCCTCTTCCAATTCCTTTACACACCAACAAATATTTCACTGCATGCTGTGGTAATACTTCGGAAATAGAACTGTTGTCCAGAAGCTTCAAATTAGACATAGTGTAAGCTCCACCTTTCCGCATTGTCTTTTTGATGATTCTTATTTCTTTGATGCCATTTCCAGTTAGTTTGAAAACATTTCTCGCAAATTCTGCTTCAACATTAAGCTTCCCCTCCGTTAATGAGATGATTTCATTCAAACACTTCCTAGATGAAACGATCATGGAGCGGACGAGTTCTTCCTCTTCAAAAAAGATTCTCCTCTTTCCCTTGAAGTATAATCCGATATAGATTCCTGCTGTACCAATCTCTTCGACTTTGAAAAAGCCTCTTCTAAACATTCATCTCAATCTCTCGCACATTGCATTCAACATACCTTCTCCACCACGAACATCTTATACTCGGATTCACAGCATAAAAATATTAGAAAAAACAGAAGCGATTGACGCGCTCATAAAACTTCCTCAACTCATAGCCCGCACTTTGTAAATCTCGCAAGGTTTTTGAGTTCTCCATATCTTCTTGTCACCATTGTAGTTCCTTGGACACTCGCGCGCGCTATTTCGACTATGATAGACCTATATAAGGGCCAAAACTTTGAACCACGTGAAAAGAGCTCGCCTCAATCTCCAAGAAACTTTACCATTTATCTTTGGAGCGTTAATCAAATCACCTATCACTTCTCCTTTGCTCACTTCCCTAGTCCAGAATTCTCAGGAAACTTCTGCCCGCATGCACTATTAAACACTGCAGCATATCACTAGTGCGCTATCTCGCATCTGACCATTGATTCTTCCAGACAATAACTGACCATTCCAAGAATTGTTTCATCTAAAAGGTTTCATAATGTACTATTTGACTCATAGATCTTCGACGTCGTGGTGACGGAGACTCCGCAGGATAACCCACGGGAATTATTGCTACTGGCCTTATACCGAGAGGAACTTTCAGAATTTTACGTGCCTCTTCCTCGCGGAAAGCGCCAATCCAGCATGTACCTAGTCCAAGGAAGTAAGCAGCCAGATGAATGTTTTGTATGGCAGCGGCTGTGTCTTGGATACAATACAAGGTTCTGCCACGTCTGCCATAACGTATTGAAGATCTGTCTTCATTCGCGCACACAACGATTACAAGAGGGGCTTCCATGATGAAGTTTTGCTTCAAGGCAGCCTCAGCCAATCTTCTCTTGGTTTCTAGCTTTCGAACAATTACGAATTCCCAAGGTTGAATGTTTCCAGCGGAAGGTGCCCACCTTGCTGAATCAATAAGTTTCTCCACAATCTCAGGTGGAACATCTTGACTCTTGAAGGCTCTTATGCTCTTTCTGCCTTTAATAACTTCTAAAACATCCATGATTCATCTCAACTCCACCAATTTATCTAACAAGCAAATCATATCTAAGTATATTTGATAGCCTAAAAATCAGCATACGGGTGACATATCAGAATTACATGCAGTATCTCTGACACATCGCGCGTTAATAACGCACATTCTGGCGGAAAGTTTATGAGTGCAAAATGTAACTGAAAAATGAAAGCCACCAGTATACTCCAGAGTATAGAAAAATTAAGGGTGATCAAACATGCAAGAGATAAGTGTCGACATATCTGAACTGAAGAATGAAGGAGGCGACCTAATCGAAGAACTAGCAAAGTTTTTGGAAGAAAGTACAAAAGCAGAAGTTGAGACGGCGACAGACGAAATTACTGTGAAAAGTGAAGGAGAGAAAGTTTCAAGAAGTTATTTGCGGGTACTTTTGCGAAAGTTCCTTCACAAACAAGAGTTGAAAGAGGATTTCAGAGTTATAGGTGGAAGAGAAAACACGTGGATTATTAAGGAGAGAAAAATCTTCAAAGAAGAATAGTCTATTTTTTCTTTTTAAGTTCTTCACGTCTCTTTTTTGCGAAGTCCTTCTGAACCTTCAAAATATAATGTCTACAAATAGAAGCATTTCTGTAAGCGTCTATCAACTCCTCGTTTTTAAAATGTTTTTCAGCTTCCTTAAGCAAATCTTGTGCTTTGATCAGTGTCGGACCCACTTCAGCCTTTTTATGTTTTGGATTAAGCTTCCATTTTGATTTGTCAATTTCATTGTCTACTTTTACTGAAAACAAGAATAGCGCATACTCTAATTCTGCTGCCGCGTGCCAAACATTATCTTCAATGGGATTCTTACCCTTCTCATCTACAACACTTATTGAATTTTTGAGATGAGTTATGGCGGATTGCAAAGCCTTTAATATCTTCTCATCTGTTGCCATTGTTTCCAGCTCAATTTCAGCACATTAATAATGTTTGTCCTTTTTTATTGTTTCGTCAAATTCGAATCTTTCAACTCTTCCCTCTGAGAACGAAAAGAATTCCAATCAGAATCAAAGCGGCACCTAAAACAAAGAGTGGAGCAGGTATTTCTTGAAAAAGCGTTATGCCTAGAACAGTTGCACCAATTGGTTCCAGTAAAGCCATTGTCGCAGTTTCAAAGGATTTCAGGTTCGATAAAGAAGAAAAGTAAAGTGTGTGGGCTGCAGCTGTTGGTAGTATGCCTAATCCTATTAGAGGAAGGATAATTGCTCCCGTAATCGGCAATGATAGAACTTTGTTTGCGGCTGGGATGCTTAAAGCACCTATAATAGTGGCGGTCAAAACATATATTGGAAACATGGTGGGAAGTATATCCATTTGTTTCCGGAGTTTCCTACCATAATTGAGATAGAACGATTCAACTAATGCAGCCAAGACGGCTTCTAAATCTCCCTTTAAGCTTGGAACAAAACCTTTTGCAGAAACGTTTGTATCCACAGTTAGAGTCTCAGCGCAGGTTATCACACATACACCTACGAATGAACACATTAAGCCCACGATTGCAAGACGGGATGGTTTAACATGGAAGAGAAAACTTGAGACGAACATTGAGAAAATTGGAGTCGTATTGACGAGGACTGTTGCATTCAAAATAGTTGTGTCATTCACTGCAGATATGAAGAAAATGAAGTGAAGAGCTAAAAAAATACTGAGGATGAAGAATGATCTTAGGTTTTTTTTCACTAAATTAAAGTTGAACGATTTTCCGAGGGCAATTAATATTACACCTAGAGTTAAGCATGCGATTATAACACGCCAGAAAGCTATGCAAAACACATCCAAATCCTGTAAAAATCTTATGAAGACCGCAGCTGTTCCAAACAGAACTCCAGCCGTTATACCCTCTGTCAACGCTAGGTTTCTTGTTCTCACACGCATCTAAACACTCCCGTCTTCCAATTGATCTTCGTAGCATAAGTTAAGTTTATACTTACTCTAGGCATAATAATGTTTCAAGAATTTGAAGGTGAAGGGCATGAACACTGAAAAAATCATGGAGTTATCTTTGCAACTTTCAGGATTAAAAGAAGTTCCTGAGGACAGCGCAATATACGTAAGCGGCAAAAACATTAAAAAAGTTTTGTTCGCCATTGACGCTGGTGTTTCAGAGCTTTTGCTTGCAAAACAATTAGGTTATGATGCCGTGATTGCTCATCATCCGCAAGCTGAAACTGCTGTCGTAAACTTTCATCAGGTTTTCAAAAGACACATTACACAAATGATTAAGGCTGGAATTCCAAGAGGAGAAGCTGAAGAAGCTACACAAAAGAAATTGGAAACATTAGAGGTGCAAGGACATACACGTAACTATGCTCATGCAATTGATGTTGCAAAGCTTTTGAAAATGCCTTACATGAATATACATACTCCTTTGGATGAAATTGGAAGAAGATTAATGAGTAAACAAATTGAAAGGAGAACCATGAAGAACTCAACGGTGCAAGATGTCGTCTCTGCTTTAAAAGAGTTACTTGAATTTAGAAACGCAGCTACAGAGATCAAGATTCGAATGGGAAAAGCTGAAAACTTAGCTGGAAAAGTTGTAGTGTCCCATGGTGCTGGAACAAATGGAGGTTACGAAATTGCTAAAACATATTTCAAACATGGCATAGGAACAGTTGTTTACATTCACATAAGTCCTGGGGATTTGGAGAAACTGAAAGGAGAAGATAATGGGAACCTTATAATCACAGGACATATCTCAAGTGATTCCGTAGGCATAAACCCTTTTATTCATGAACTTGAAAGAAGAAACGTTTCTGTAACAAGAATAGGAATTGTACCAAATTGAAAGAAGGAATCAACGTTGAAACTGGTTCGTTATCACTTTGAAGGAAGAGAAAACTATGGTGTTTTGACAAGTAACAGGGTAATATGTCTGCCCAGCTTAGCAAAAGACTTGAACATGGAATTACCAGAATCATTGACTGAATTTGTAGCCCTTGGAGCGAGGGGCATTGGTGTCGCAGAGAGATTACTTGAGAAAGCCTCTGAAAACGACGTTAGATACACTTCTTTTCAGATTGAAAAGGTCACTTTGTTGGCTCCTGTACCGTTTCCACCTAAAATTGTCTGCTTAGGCTTGAACTATCGAGACCATGCCATAGAACAAAACGCAGCTATACCAGATGAACCAATAATTTTCATAAAACCACGCACAACTATAATTGGTCCAGATGAAAAAATTATCAAGCCAAGCTTTGTTAAGCAACTTGACTACGAAGCTGAACTAGCCATTGTAATAGGAAGAAAGGCAAAGAACGTTTCGGTCCCAGACACCAAGGCATGCATCTTCGGATACACAATTCTAAACGATGTTTCAGCACGCGATATTCAATTCAAGGATAAACAGTGGACCAGAGGAAAAAGCTTTGACACTTTCGCCCCAATAGGACCATCAATAACCACGGCAAACCAGCTCAAAGACACATCTGACTTATCCATTCGCACATGGGTTAACAATGAAATCCGCCAAAAATCAACAACAAAAAACATGGTCTTCAACATCTATGAAGTAATACATCATCTAAGCCGTATAATGACTCTAGAACCATGCGACATCATTGCAACTGGCACTCCTGCAGGTGTTGGTTTTGCTTTGAAGCCTCAACCAAAATTTCTACAAACTGGTGACACTGTGAAGATAGAAATTGAGAGAATCGGTGTCCTAGAAAATACTGTTGTTGAAGAAAAATCATTTTCTGTTTGAACGTCACCATCAAAAACTAAGTCCAGTTTTTCCTTAATGTACGAGGATTCAACATCGAATCTACACATAGATTTTTCACGTTGAAGGAGAAACATATAACAATAACATGACATGCTAATCATTGAAGGCAGTTCAACATGAAATGTTACAGATGCGGGAAAGAAGTTGTTCTACCTTTCAGATGTCCATATTGTGGAGGCTATTTCTGTTCAGAGCATCGACTGCCAGAAAACCATGAATGCCCTAGAATAGAAGAGGCGAGAGCACCAAAGAAAGAAATGAAACCAGTAATCCTCCAAGAGCAAAAACCATACAAGCATACAGTGACATATATGCCCTTTGAACAGCGAAGAAAAATATACTTCAGCAATAGAGAAATTAAGCATTTGACAATAGCTGCATTGCTCGTTATTGCGATAGGATTGTCCATAAATGTATACCAAGAAATGGATCTTAGTAACTTAGCTCTATCTACAATATTTTTGACAGCATCTTTTTTCGTTCATGAGATAGCTCACAAAATAGCTGCACAGAGAAGAGGTCTATGGGCGGAGTTTAGGATTATCCTTACTGGCGCAATATTAACATTAATCTCGGTTATTTCACCGTTCTTCAAGATAATATCTCCGGGAGCAGTAATGGTCTCTGGATTAATTGACAGAGAAACCATGGGAAAAATATCCATTGCAGGACCACTGACGAACATCATTTTATCGATTATCTTCTTGACAATGGCGTTTCTTTTCCCGAAAGAACCGTTTATACTCGGCGCCGCATTCAACGCATGGATAGCCCTCTTCAATCTCATCCCATTTGGAATGCTTGACGGATTCAAAGTCTTTCTGTGGAACAAGGCAATATGGGCTTCAGCATTCACAGCAAGCCTAATCCTCACAATAATATACATTCTCTAAATGCAAAAACATAGAAATGATTTGTACGCTTAACCGTTGTTAAACAAGTTCAATGGTTACGTGTACTTCTTCTGGAACACGAATACGCATGATACGTCTCATAACACGTTCTCCAGCATCGATATCTATGAGGCGTTTATGAATTCTCAACTCCCATCTATCCCATGTAGCTGTTCCCTCACCACAGGGAGTCTTCAAAACTGGAACTCTTAGTCTTTTAGTAGGAAGTGGAATTGGACCTGTCATTTTGACTCCTGTTTTATTGGCAATGGTCTTCAGTTCCGTACATACCCCTTCCAACTTTTTGTAGTCGGTGCTTGTTAAACGTATTCGGGCTTTTTTAACCATCGCCTAATCTCAGCTCTCAACATACTTGCGGTATCTACCTTAAACATCTGAGCACAAATAAAAATCTATCGAAACAGAGTTATAACAAGTGCCGCATGCATTAAAGGATGAAAAATGAGAAAATTAAAGTGGAGAGTACAGGGGATTATTCTGGATTTAGATGGAACGATAGTTGACTCGAGAGAAGCATACATAGAGGCTGCGAAAGCGGCTTTTACAGCAATAGGACAAAAAACAGCAGACATGAAGATAGCAACCGAAATTCCGAGGAGACTTGAACAGAACCTTCCGATAACCAACATAATAAAGGAAACTGAAGCACAGAAATTCATAGATGCTTACCTCAAAACATATTATGACGTAACAGCGACAAAGACAAAACCAATGCTTAACATCTCAGAAACCTTGAAAAAACTTTCGCAAAAGACGAAATTAGCACTAATCACAATGCGATATGTGCCAAAAGAAGAAGTCATCAAGGATCTGGAGAAATTCGACTTAGCCAAGTATTTTCAAGTCGTAGTAACTGCACTGGACACTCATCACCCTAAACCATCTCCAGAAGCACCAACAGAATGTGCAAGACAGCTAGGCATCCAGACAAATGAATGCGTTATGGTAGGTGACTCCATCGCAGATGTGAGAGCTGGAAGAAATGTGGGGGCCAAAACAGTTGCTGTCTTGTCTGGAATATTCACAAGAGAAGAATTAGCGATGGAAAAACCTGACTTAATTTTAGAAAGCATTAATGAACTGCCCGATTTTATTGAATAGCCGTTAAGATGAGTGCTGGAATATTTCCAGAACTGCAATATGGTTAAAAATTATCTAAAAATGTTATAGAAGCGAACATGAATAAAGCTTAATTAAAGCTTCAGCCGTAGATTTAGATGGAGAAGGTTTCGAAGCGGGAGTGACTGATGAATTTCATAGAAATACTGCTGTCAGAAAAACTGAAAAGCAAAAATCCACTGATAGATATCTTCGGTTCTGACCGCAAAGTCCTTCAAATAGCATGTCAAGACCTAACAAACTACTTGAAAGTTCACTGGAACCTTATTGGAAAAGAAGCGAGCGAATGCGAACTCGTAGACAAGCTGGAAGACTTCTACAATGAAAACCCAAATGAACTGGAAGAATTCATAGATTTATGGACTGGAATGTGGCTTAAGAAATGGAAAGAACGCGTGAAACTCTTGATAGGTGAAAAGAAATCTACGAAATGGAAAAAAATTAAAAGAACTCTCAACGAAGCACAACCACTCTGGAGAAAACTCTCAGACAGCAGACAGATGCAGGAAGTAGTATCATCTACGCTTATTATGAATGGTGAGATTTGTGGAACATCAATCTTGGCAGAGAACCTTCTAAAGATGGAGCTGGGTCAAAACAAGAATAAATACAGTAATGAAGAAGAACGAGTAGTAAACGTCGTCAACAACTCATTAAGGAAATCAAGAGAACTGGCGCGTAGTAGAGGACCATTAATCTTCGTCAAGGTAGATAAAGGCTATTACAATTATATATAGCATATATATCCTCAAATCATAGCTTTCACAATCATGTTAAGAATTGTCGCCAACAATTTCTTCTATTGAAGGCGTATTCATCAATTGTCACAATCAGCATGATGGTTTAACGGGTTCTCTGCGTAAGGATGCTTCGAGTATTCCATGAGCATTTCTTGATTGTTTCTGTTTTTCCGTATCCGCATGCTGCACAATGCTTTTTCGAAACATTATATGCTCTTCTACCACATCTTCTACATTTTATGTGAAGAGTCTTCCCAGCTCTTTTCCCGAAGGATGGTGTTCCTTTTCCCAATATCGTCACCTTGGGGGAGGTGAAATGATAACAACATTGTCGCCACGAACTATTATTAATCCTAGCTTCTTCACATCTTCAACATCTGTCGTGTTTTCAGTGTCCTCTAAAACTAGGTTTAAATGCTGATCAAAACCCTTTAGCCTTCCACGCAAACTTCTTCCACCCTTTAACCTTACGATCACCATTTTTTCAAGGTTTTCCTCTAGGATACCAATTGTCATTTCACTCATGTCAAACCCTCAAACTACACGTTATGCCTTTTCATACTTAAACTTGTACCATTTAAACCTATCCAACAACGCCCTGAACTTGAGTGTTAAAAACTCATACATAACGGTCTCACAAAGACACTGGATTTCCTTGAGTGTTAATGCGCCTCTTCGGACTAGAGATACAATAGCACTGGAACGAGAACAAATTACCTCGAAATCTTTGCTAGAGAGTTAAAAAACAGAGTTGAAACAACAACGAAAATTGTACCAAGTTATTACAAGTGAAAACTTTGACCAGCCCTCATTACAATACCTAGATGAAGAGGATAAATAATAACTTGTTCTAATTTATTAAGAAATGAAAATTTCGACTAAACCAAAACTGTTGGTTAAGCCAGAAGTTGGCTTGTATGCAAATTCAATGAACAAAGCTGAAGACAAAGTAGAAGTAGCAAACAAAACACCTTCAGAAGTTGTTGCGGAAGTTTTCAGAAAGTAGTTGAGGAAGTAAATCTGTAGAGTTTATCTCGCAACACCTATATTTCCGTTTCTTAAATATATGCTGTATCATCATAAAAGCTTGAGAAGTGAGTGTGAGTCTTTCCCTTGGAAACCCAAACTGTTGAAGAGAGAAAAGCTTTGAGTCTTATTGAACTCAGAGGTTACAAGTTACTAAAACGTGAAGAAGAAGAGAGCACTATTAGGTTTATAGTTAAGCTTCGTGGGAAGGAAAAGGCAATTATTCTATGCATACTGGAACGTAGAGTAGTAGGAGTAGCCTTCATTAGAAAACTGAAGAAGCGTCTGGAGAAAATGGAAGTTGAAAAAGGGATCATGGTTGCCAATGTACGATATACTTGGGCAGCTACAAGAGAGGCACAAAAGTTGGGCATAGAACTGATTCCGAGAAGTTTCCCACCTTTCAACATCTTCAAACATGAATTGGTGCCAAAACATGAAATTCTTCCACCTGAAAAAGCAGAACAACTATTAGAGGAGTATCATATAGAGCCGCATCAACTTCCCCGAATCAATACATCAGATGTCACTGTAATTGCAGTGGGTGCAAAGCCTGGAGACATCATTAAGATTACTAGAAGAAGCCCCACGGCTGGAAAACACGTTGCATACAGACTGGTGGTTATAGATCCAAAAGCAAAAATCAAACTCTAGACAACTGAAATATGAATACTGAAATACTAAAAGACTGGAGTGGACGCTCAGACGCTAAAAAATGTGAGTAAAAAAGAAATAGCGTATAAGAATTGACGAAAATAATTCCGTGCGCATGGAATTTCATAACGGTACAGGTCAACTATCAAGGAACGGTGAAGCTAGATGGATTATTTGGCTGCTTGGAAAGTGTTGGAGGAAATGATTGTCGATTTCCGAAAAAGAGGAGTGCCTATTCCAGCCAACATAATAAGTGATTTGAGACATGTAAGAACTCTTATCAATGTTTTAGGAGCTGACCCAAGCCGTTCAGATATAGGTCAAAAAGTTGAGAAATATCTCTGTAGTTTAGAAGCCTATCTTATTTCTCAGGGGCAGGAAAGATTTGGAGCTGTATATGTGGAAAAATGGCTGAAGCGGCTCGATGAGGCGAATAAGAAAGTTCTTGAAGAAGAAGAGGGGAAAACAAGGTTTGTTTCTGGACTTCCACAAGGGCGTAAATGGATTCGTATTAAACCTTCCGCTGAGTTGCCCATTGAAGAGTTAGAGGCGTTAGCTGAAGAGTCAAATCTTTCATATAATATGCAAGATGACGGTTGTCTACTTGTTTATGGTAGTGAAGAGAACGTGAAAGATTTTGTAAAAAAAATGACTGCAAAATACGGGTTGAAAACTGGAAGGCATCGTCAGAAATCTCCAATCTAGTCTTATTAGAAACAAACGTTAAAATTCAAAACAAGAAAACGGGAGAGGGCACACTAAAGATTTGAGAGAGGCTATTAATTATGGACAATAGACTTGTTATAGGTTTAGCTGGAATGCCTGGAGCGGGAAAATCGGTAATTGTCAAATTTGCCAGAGAAATAGGTTATAGAGTCCATGTCATGGGTGACGTGGTGAGAGAGGAAGCTAAGAAACACGGTTTGGAGGCTAATCCGGAAAATCTTGGAAAAATAATGCTTGAATTACGCGAGAAGGAAGGACCAGCCGTCATATCAAAAAGATGTATTGCAGAAATTAAACAAACATCTTACGGCAAGGTCATAGTAGATGGAATAAGGAGTCTAGACGAAACGATAGAATTTAGGAAGCACTTTCCAAAATTCTGTCTTGTAGCTGTCCATTCGTCACCAGAAACAAGGTTCAAACGGGTTTGTAATCGCCTAAGAAGCGACGATTCAAAACACCGGGAGATTTTTAACGAAAGGGATATGAGAGAGCTAAGTGTGGGACTGAGCAACGTTATTGCTATGGCTGAATATATGATAGTGAATGAAGGACGATTGGAAATTTTAGAAGTAAAAGCTGGAGAGATTTTAAGGAGGATTGAGGCGAAATGGACGAAGTGAAAATTTGTGTAGAAGTTGAGATTAACCCAACAGAATCAGAAGACAAAGTTAAGAGAGCTGTTGAAAACATATTTGGCAGCATATCCGTGCAGATTACGTCATTGTATGAAAGAAGCCTCTTAGTTGCTGAAGTCAAAGAACTAAAGGTACTCACAAAACTCCAGAATATATTGTATAGAGAACGAATTCGCAACGCTTCCAGGAGGGCTCTATTTCAAGGATTAAAAGGAAATATCATCAGTTTCTGTTTAAATAAGCAAGTTGCATATGCAGGCCATGTATCTTTTTCCGAAGAGATGGCAGAATCTCCTTTAGGTCCAATAAAAGTTCGAATAGAATGCGCAAATCCGCGAGACCTTATTAATTGGCTTGCCCCCAAGAAAGCATAGGATGGATTTGAATGAACTTAGAAAAAGTCTATAAATACATTGATGATCAAAACCATATTTTTGTTGAAGACCTTACCAAGCTTGTTAGACAACCCAGCGTTTCAGCAAAAGGTGAAGGAATAGAGGAATGTGCAATCCTTGTAGAGGAAATGATGAGGAAAATTGGAGTTTCAACAAGAATTCTTCGAGAAAAAAAGGGAAATCCCGTCGTTTACGGAGAAGTTAAGTCAGAAAAACCGGGTAAGACTATTATCTTCTATGACCATTACGATGTGCAACCACCGGAACCTCTTGAGAAATGGATGTGTGAGCCGTTCGGTGGTAAAATAGCCAAAGGAAAAGTCTATGGAAGAGGAGCATCTGATAACAAAGGCAACTTTGTCTCGAGATTAAAAGCTGTTCAAGCATTGCTGGAAGTTACAGGTGAGGTATCTGCTAACATAAAATTCTTTGTCGAAGGAGAAGAAGAAATTGGAAGCCCGAATCTTGAAACAGTAATGAAAAAGCATGGAGGGCTTTTCTCTGCAGACGCTGCAATTTGGGAGTTTGGAGGTACAGATAGACAAGGTAGACCAAACCTGTATCTGGGATTGAAGGGAGTCTTATCAGTGGAATTGAGGACCAGAGGAGCATCTAGAGATGTTCACTCTGCAAATGCACCAATAATCCCGAATCCAGCTTGGAATCTCCTTTGGGCATTGAATCTTTTAAAGAATAAGGAAGAAAAAATTATGATAGGAGGATTTTTCGATGATGTTCAATCTCTCTCATCCAAAGAAGTTGAATGTTTAAAAAACATTCCTTTTGAAGAAGAAGAGTTCAAAAAAGAACTGGGATTAAAACAGTTTTTGCAGAACAAGTCGGGATTAGAAGCCTTGAAAGCATTATTATATCAACCCACATGTACCATTAATGGCTTTGTATCAGGCTATATAGGAGAAGGATCTAAGACAGTTTTGCCACATGAAGCCAGTGCAAAACTTGATTTCAGACTGGTTCCAAACCAAAAATCTACAGATACTTTTCAAAAACTTGTTAAATATCTGGAAAAGAAGCATGGTTTTGCAGATTTAGAAATAATCAAACATGGATCTACTGAACCGACTAGAACACCAGTTACTGACCCTTTTGTGAAATTCGTTGCAAAAACCGCTGAAACAGTTTATGGTAAAAAAGCGGTAATTTATCCCACCAGCGCAGGTTCTGGTCCTATGCACTTATTCCGGAAATTTCTGAATTGTCCCATCGTTTCGGTTGGATGCAGTCATCCAGAGGCCAACACACACGCACCAAATGAAAACTTGAAAATCAAAAGTTTTGTTAAAGGTACAAAGTTCATTACAGCTTTGATCAGTAATTTTGCCGGATGACAGGTGCAAATTCTTTCATGAAAGCCAGCGTAACCACCAAAGGTGCAGTTCTGTTAGGCAAATATGTGGCTTGTGATGCCTTTGATGAAGCTATGCCGTTGAGAGTTGTTACTCATGCTCACGCCGATCACATGACGGGGTTGCGACGGAGCTTGAGGAAGAGTGAAAGAGTTTTGATGACGAATCCCACGAAGGATCTGGTTAATGTTCTTCGAGGACCACTTTTTTTAATGGGTGGCTATGTAGAAACGCTTGATTATGGTAAGGCTTTACAATATGGAGAGGAACAAATAACGTTTTTCAAAGCTGACCATATTTTGGGTGCAGCACAAGTACTTGTTGAGGATACTGAAGAAACTAGAATTGTCTTTACAGGAGATTTCAGGATCGATGAAACTCCTGTCTTGGACGCTGACATCCTTGTTATGGAAGCCACTTATGGGAGCCCCTCCTGCAAACGCTCTTTCGAAAGAAACGTAAAAGACTTACTCATTTCTTTGGTGGAGGAAGGATTAAAGCATGACACGGTTTACATTTTTGGTTATCATGGAAAACTTCAAGAAGTCATGCAAATTCTGCATAATGATGGAGTAAGAGCTCCTTTTGTTGTACCTGAAAAGGTTTTTCATGTCTCCAAGGCTTGTGAAAAGCATGGAATGCGATTTGGACGTTTAATGTTGTCTAGGGAAAGGGAAGCCAAAATCTTATTAGACGACAATCCATCATGCATAGCATTTTATCATATGGCATCAAGAAGCAAAGTAGGGTTATCCGGTTTTCGCATTTATGTAAGTGGTTGGGAGTTCAATTCTCCTTGTCGTCAGATTTCAGAAAAAGAGTATATGATAGCTTTAAGCGATCATTCTGACTTTAATGGGTTAATGGAGTATGTCAGGCGTTCAAAACCGAAGTTTGTGATTACAGACAATTTTCGTGCAGGTCACGCTGAAAGATTGGCTAAAGAAATTCGTAGACGTTTCAAAATTTCAGCTATGGCACTTCCGAAGAGATAACCTACACTAGTGCGCGCGCGCTACCTTCTAGAATGTTGTTTTATGTGTGCAATGGTCATTATGACTTAATTTTTGTCTCCAACAAGATTTAGGTTGTTACAGAATTCGGATTTGGATTCCGAATTCATACGACTTAAATAAAAAGATATCAGACATTCCGATGCGGTACCGAAATGGCCTCCCCACTACAACCAGAATTCTTCGCATTACTAGGCATAGACCTTTTCTTAGCAATAAGTCTTCTAACATGCTTGCTGGACAGACATTTTCCATGGCAAATACCATATGTATATCAGTTGGCAGCTTTAGCTGGCTTTGGCCAACTTCTCGTAAGCAGAGAATTCATCACTTTTTTCGGTGAGTACATGCGCTTCTGGTACAGCCTCCTATACCTAATCGTGGCTCTAGCAAACATAGTTACTGTCAACATATACCTCGGCATAATGAAGAAACTATTAAACTACGCAAAGGTTTTCATGTTCACCGTAACAGCTCCAACCATATCTTTGACTGCTTTCTTCCTATTCAGCTACGCTGAAGTTGCTGTCCATCCTTTTGTAATAACTCCACAAATGTCTTCGGAAGCCACCTTCATAGCCATAGTAGCTTTTGACACACTTGTCGTGGGATTCGGCTCATATATTTTCTTCAAACCCAAATTGTCGTACGTAGCCTTAGGCGCAAGCACAGCAATAATAAGCGCAAGCATCTACGCCTTATTCAAACCGTCGTGGGGAAATGCAGTTTTTATAGTTTCAGCCATAGCCCTCGCAGTAGCCTGCGTCTTCGTCCTAGGAGTAAGCATCTACATCCTCGCAAGAATATGGATAGACACACTTAAAGAAAGAAGAAGAGCAAAGGAGGTGAAACAATAAAATGAAAATGAACTACAAGAAAACTCTAAAATTCGTAACACTAATAATAACGTCATTACTAATAGCCACAGTAAGCGCTCAAATATACAGGTACATGTATATCGATGGCAGCGTCACAATAAGTAGTGCAAAAATGATATGGATTCTAGGCGACAACGCTCCTTCAGACGCATCAATTGACGGCAGCACTGCAACAATTGATTTAGATGTGGAACAAGGAGTACCCATAAACTTCACCGAGGCTCTTTTCCTGAAGAACGACAACGCTACCGGATCCTTCAGTGTAATGATCAATGTAACTACTGCAGTCTCAACCAGCGATTTTACCAATTGCTTGATGCACATATACGAAAACTCAACAGCCACATTTCAGTACGTCGATACACTAAACTTGACTGATACTTCGGATGGCTACAGCGGTTCCTTAGCTGCAGGCGAATACTTGAGAATGACGTTCGAAGTAGAAGCAGGTACAAGCGCAAGTGGAACAAAACCATTTGACATTCAGGTGAGATACGACTAACAATATCTCACCCTTTTTTTCTAAATTCTATACTCTTTCTCCTCACTTATTTTGCTATTGAAAATAACGACTCAATTACTACTCGCTAAGACATAATAAAAAAGCTGTGATTTTGGTGCTTTTTCTGTAATGGAATCAATCGGAAGGATTTTTGCGCCATTTACATCTTGAGCATAATGAAGTAATGATATGTTCCAAATATCCTACTGAGCGGACAACATCTGTCAGGGTCACAAGACCAGCAAGATCGTCTGCATTGACTATAGGAAGCTTCTTGATTCTCCGCTCATTCATGATTCTCAAGGCTTCACGAAGCTCAGTTTCAGGATTTGCAACTATCAAAGGAGTCGACATTATGTCATTGACTCTAGTCATTCTGAGATCTCTGAACTGAAGTAAGACTCTCTTAAGCATGTCCCGCTCAGTCACAATTCCAATGGGTTTTTTATCATCGACTACTACTAGGCATCCTATTTCATATTTTGCCATCAGTTCTGCTGCTTCTTCAGCTAGTGCAGAAAATTCTATTTTCATTACGCTTTTCGTCATTACATCCTTTACTAACATTGACATAGCATGATATCCCTCACTTGTTCTTCTCACGCATAAGGCATTCAAGTATTTGGGAGCATCCAAAACATTCGTCCGGAATAGGAGTGTTTTTGGGCAGGGTTCTTAAATATCCGAACTTATGGACACAACCTTCAAAATCCTTTTTTCCAAATAGGAAGAAAGATTTCTTTGCTTCGTTGTTTTTCTTCTTTTGGATTTCCTCTGCCAGCACACGCAAACGGGCTTCAATTTGACCTTCTGTTTGAATGTTTTCAACAGAGTCTTCCTGAATCTCATTGTTTTCAACATCTGACGCAGCTTCTTCATCTATGGTTTTTTTGGTTTTGTGTGACGTTGTCTGCTTCGTTGATGTTTTCTGCTTAACTTCATTTCTTGTCTTTTTTCCGAGATTTCTATTTGAAATATGTCTATGTTCTTCTGCTGGCTTCAATTTGAGGAGAAAGAGGGTATATGATGCTAGGATAAAAGCAATTATTGCTGCTACACTGATATTGACGATTGATAGATCATATGCAAACATTATGTTTCACTGGTGTGCGCTGCAAGTTCAAATAGTGAGCCCCCAAGATATAGATATGATGAATCTGAGCTATTTAGTACAGATACATAGTATTGAATTAGCGTTCGCGCTATCATATAACATACAAGAACCCGTCAAAGAAGCGCTGGTTTCTAGGTCAAAGCGAAAGCATTGATGGTCACGCTCAATTCAGATTCTAGATTCATATGTTTTAAACATTGAAGATACGAACCTGTTAGTGGATATTCCCAGGTGTAAGCAGAACCGATGATTAGGCGTAGATTTGAACAAAAATGTTCTCGCTATGTCTTATTGGTGATATCCATAATGGTATTGCTTGGTTCATTGGGAACTTCAGAAGCCTCCGCTTACTATTCTTTGACTATGGAATCTCAGACAACGGTCAGTTCGCCTGAAGTTATTCTTCAAAACGGTATAGCAGGCACAAGCACGATCTACACAAACAACACGAGTGCAAAGGTTAGCGTTAAGGCTCCAGTGCCAATCTACGATTTTGTAGACAATAACACCTCCGATGTAGACAACAGTGTAGACAAAGGTATACACTCGAACTTCACAGCTCAGAAATATGGCCTAGACTCAATTTACGATAATGTGACTGAATCTGGCGGATTTGTTCTGGCTGTTGAGGAATTGAGTGTTGCTTTATCCACTTCTCAGACTTCCAATAGTGGAACATTGGTTGAGGTTTCTAATACAACACAAGCTGTTCCTTTTGCCACACGCTATGCCACGACTTCAGGTGGAACGATTGACGCACATGAGTCTCAGCTAACTGACATTTCTATAAGTGGAACAACGGTTACGGTTCAAAGGACAGCAACGGATAGCAAAGCAATCACCACCACAATGTGTTGGGTGGAGTTTGCAGGTTCAATAAACGTCTATTCAGGAACATTCACAATATCTGCTTCTACAAGTGGCACTACTTCTATTGGAGCAACTGTGGATTTGTCCAAGTCATTTTTGGTTTTTTACTATCGCTCTAATGCTTCTACAAGCAATGAACATGCTTACCATGCTGTGAGAGGATATTTTTCAAACACATCTCAATTAACTTTTGAACTGACTTCTTCAAACACGGTTGATGGTCATTGGTGGGTTGTAGAGGACACAGGTTCAAATTTTGATGTTGATGAAGTAGATATTCAGTTAGCAGGGGTCGCCTCAAACACAGGCTCCTTTTCTGCTGTTAACATGGCGAGCGCGATGGTAGTTGCATCATATGAAGGAGGAAATTTGGATGATATTATTGATGGTGGGGTCAGTGTTTACCTTTCATCGACGACTCAGATCACAGCCATAAGAGGTGGCACAAACGGAACAATAGATGTGACAGCCTATGTTATAGAGTTCTCAGGTGTTACTTCTGTACAGCGAGGTGACATATCCTACACTAGCAATGACACAAGCCTCTCTGACACAATAGCTGAGGTCACACTTGACGATGCAATGGCGTGGATTCCTACTGGTTGGATCAACACGTGTCACTGTACTTCAGGTGGAACAGAAAGCTCGGACAACCTAGATGTTATCATTCGTGTGAGATTGACTTCTTCAACCCAGATTATGGGAGATAGGAATAATAATGGTCAAAATGATGCTGTTTTACGTTGGGAAGTTGTGGAATGGGAAGTTGGCTCAGAAGATTACCAACTTGATATTGAAGTGCAATTCACTGCTGTTGTTGACTTCTTGCCTACTGAAACACTTTGTATCTATGCTGGAACTCTGGGGGGAGAAGATTTAGGAGTAGACTTTTGGAACGGCAGTGGTTGGGAAGAGATCTCGGCTGATTTAACTGCAAATAGCTGGAACAATCACACTGTTCCCTTGACATCTGCGACGTTCACAATTAGATTCAAAGGCGGAAACGAAACTGGCGACACAGAAATTCAAGACAGCTGGCTGATAGATGCAACTTTACTTAGAGTTGGAGGTGCAGGGAACAAAGAAGATGCGGTCGACAACGATACATCTGATGTGGATTCTTCCGCTGACTTTGGCAGTGTTTCTAGTTTTGGCAACATGAAAGCATTTGATTCATTGTATGCTAATCTGACGGAATCGGCTCCGGAGGGTATTGCATACATTAATGCAACAGAGGCTAGCGCTACTTCTGGAACATCTGCCCAAGTAAATAAGCCAGCGAACACGGCGGAAGAAGACTTCATGATGGCATTGCTTGCATCAACTATCGGTAGTGATACTAACGGTTCTACGATGTTTTCTGCTCCTTCAGGTTGGACAAATGAGCATGATTATACTCAAAATGCTGCCTCTGGTCAGCATATCTATGTCTACTGGAAGGTTGCAGGTGCTTCAGAACCTTCAAACTACAATTGGACATGGACAGATTCTTGTGGGTGGGTAGCTCAAATTACGACTTTTAGGGGAGTAGACACCACTTCTCCAATTCATGTAGAAGGAGCAGTCAATCAAGAAAGTAGCAGTTCACCAATGAGTCCAAGCGTAACCACAATCGTAGATAACGCTATGGTTTGGCTTTACGATATATGTGATGCTGTTGTCGTTCCTGCTGCTGGCGGTGCTCCAAGTGGCACGACATGGATCGACCAAACAGAAGTTGCCAGTCCCGGGAATGGCATAGGCATTTCTACGGCCTATTTTGTTCAGGCATCTGCTGGTGCAACAGGTAACAGGAATTGGACTTTAGACGAAAGTGACGAGAATTCTGGTCAGCAATATGCCCTCAAGCCTGTCCCTGTTGAATACCAATTGGACCAAGAAGTTCAGTGGACAGATTTGCCCTACCAGTTGCCCAACGAGGAACTTTGTATTTATTCAGGCACGACAGGTGTTGAGAGCATTCGAGTGGACATATGGAATACGACAACAAGCGCATGGGATAATGTCTTCTCAGATTTAAACACAAACAGTTGGAATAATGCATCAGTGACAAAATGGCTAACAGGTTCAAACTTCACAATGAGATTCAAAGGTGGAAATGAAATAGGAGATGTAACGCAAAGTAGCTGGAACATCGATGCAGCATTTTTACACGTTTGGACACCAGGAACCTGCGACTACGTCCTGAGAGTGAACAACACTGTTACAGATTCTTGGCAGATAAGGCTAAAGAAATACTCCGACTCCAACATCAACCGACTGCAGAACTGTACTATCTATTTCCACAACTCATCAGATGGCAATTCGCGTGAGATCTACATTGAAGATGGATCGTACACAAATCAAACAGGACCATGGTATGACCTAGGCGACTCAGAGACAATTTACATAACCATGACAGTAGAAGCAAAAGCCATAGGTACATCATATGTCTATACCTATCTTGAAATTCGTGTCGCAGGCACGACTACTTACCTTCAATACATCATAGAATTTGAGATTAGCTAGCAAATGAGGCTCTACGCTTGTTACGCGGTACAATTTTGACCAAGACTATAGATTAACTTGACATTTCGTGTGTTTGCTGATCAATATGATGTCTTCTAAACGTCTTCCGTGCAAACGCTGATGATTATTGATTGTCCGGCGAACTATTCAACTGAAGATTTGAACTTTTGCGGAATTAAATATTCAGAACCAAATATAGGTCACGGTTCTCGATTAGACACGCATGATAGCGAGCACCAACCAAAACCACCGACAGCGGACTCAACAGATTCCCTCAAATTCCTGCCTCGTCAAGCTCATCTTACTCATTTGCATTCACTTGCACACGCGCTCTAAGCTGACTTCACAACTGAAACGGTAAAACCCACGTCTAAAGTAAGAGCTTGCTTCACGATTCCCCTTGACGCATCGCCTAGTCTGACCATATTTTTGGCGCGCTTTTTGCATATTGTGCTCGCGCCAGTAACATTATCTTCTTCAAGAATGCCATGTGGAGAATTAATCATCGTACAGGCCTGCATCATTAAGGAATAATGTACGCTTTCCAATGCACTTTGCAGCAAATTACAAGAACTGAGGAAGCTGAAACTAGCTAAATACATTGTCGAATCCTTTTATAATCTAGACTCATCTTTATCCTACACGCATATAGCCTCGTCTCAGGCTTAAAAAAATGGGGAGGATATTATTCTTGCACGTCCACGTCAATTTGTATTTCACAGACCTCAGTTGTAGCAGTTGCCGGTGAAAGCGTTTCTAGCCTGATCCACCAACCCGCGCTCAGCGGTATAGAGTAGTAACCTGTTTCACCATTACTAGGTTCCAATATCCAATCAGTGCCAGACACCGTGTAATTCAGTGAGAATACATAGCCAGTGCTGTTATAGACCAAGAATTTAATGCTTGTCCAGTTTCCTACACTGGCAGTACCGTTAGTCGGTGTCATGCTGACATGTCTCAATCTGAATGAATGGGCACTTGCACCGTCAGTGTTGTTGATGTATACCGCCTGCTCATACGTCAAAGTAGCGTTTGGATATGACTTGGCAGTAAGACGGCACCACGCATCGTTCACTGTCGAACCTGAGGGCTCGTCAGGGGCACTGCTGAATATTAGAGCTGGTGAAGAGACAGTCACTTGAGGCTGCATAGTCAAGTTATAGAATATGGTCGCGTTTGCGACAGCGATAAGCATTGATGTTAGAAGCAGTATCAAGAATTTTGTTGACTTCGTCAATTTTATGTTTCCTATTTCCATTCGATCTCACCTCCGTCGCAGTTTTTGAGACAATTTGGGACTGAGAAGTACGCTGACGCTGATTCCCAAAATGACGACAAAGAGTGCAAGGATCAACTGCAGCATGAAAAGTGGAAAAGTTGCTCCTTGAGCATAGCTGTAATTGTAGACGAAGATCATCGAAATAAACACTGTTGGAAATGTTACAGCAGAAGACCAGACCTTGGCAAGCGTCCATCTTCTCTTCGAGATGGCTAGATATAAGTTGATAGCCACAACGTTAGCCAAAGCAACTGCTAGATAGAAAAGGTTGTACCAGAAACGCATGTACTCGTCAAAAACTGTCAAAAACATCCTGCTGACCAAGAGGTGCCCAAACCCCATGACAGCAGCCATCTGGTAGACGTAAGGAACAGGCTTTGGAAACCTTTCCTCCAAAAGACAAGTCAACAGACTGAGCAGTAGAAACAGGTCGCTAGATAGTAATGCAAACAGTTCTGGAAGTAGCATTTTACCAGCTTCTCAGCTTAACTAGACTATAGTCCGATTCGAACTCAACATATTAAAAAGATATGAATCCAGAATCCGAATCACAAATCCAACCAATCATGTAATCATGAAAAGGAGAACTCGATTCTGTCTGACATTAGGCAAAACTTTGATCTTTAGCACATGTGCACTAACCTACCGAAAACTTCCACGGAAACTGCATAACGTCTTTAATCGTTAACAAACTAATCCCTCCCCCCACAAATCATATCCGAACCTTCCAGTTCCAATTGGTATGCGTCCACATGCAATCTGAAGCTCTATTGTTAGAACATACAATGCAATCATATGCAAGCACTTGTTTTTCCATCTAAGCATGTTAACAATCATTTGCCTGCTCGCAGTAATTTCGTAGATTCCAGAGCATTTTTATGTCCTATTCCTGATAATTGGAGTTTGTAGTGAACAATACATGGATAAGTCATCCTCAGTTTCAGGTTTCTACAAACTCAGCCCAAAAGAACGTTTAGCGTTTGTTAAGAAGTTTGCTGATTTGTCAGATGAGGAATGCACCTTGCTGAGAAATACGGGTTCTTTACCTTTGGACTTAGCTAATCGTATGATAGAAAACGTTATTGGAGTTATGCCAGTACCTTTAGGCTTGGCTGCAAATTTTCTCATAAACAACTGTGACTATTTGATTCCCATGGCTATTGAGGAGCCTTCTGTTGTCGCCGCTGCAAGCTATGCAGCAAAAATGGTAAGGCAAGGCGAAGGCTTCCATACAAGCAGCACACCACCAATAATGATTGGACAAATCCAAGCAGTAGACATAAAAGACCCTTACGCAGCCAAAATGCGTGTCTTACAAAACAAAGAAGAAATACTGAAGAAAGCGAATGATCAGGACCCTATGCTTGTTTCTGTAGGCGGAGGAGCAAAAGACCTAGACGCAAAAGTGATCCACACAACAATAGGAGCAATGCTGATAACAGAGTTGCATGTGGACTGTCGTGATGCCATGGGAGCCAATGCAGTAAACACAATGGCAGAAGCTGTCACTCCAATAATAGAACGTGTAACAGGTGGACACGTCTATCTGCGAATAATTTCTAATTTAGCGACAAAACGCTTAGCAAGGGCATATTGTACAGTGCCAAAAGAGGCTATTGGCGGAGAAAAAGTTGTAGACGGCATAGTGAACGCTTACGCCTTTGCAGCTGCAGATCCGTATCGCGCAGCTACACACAACAAAGGGATTCTAAACGGCATAATAGCTGTCATAATAGCAACATGCAATGACCACCGTGCAATAGAAGCTGGAGCCCATGCTTACGCAGCCAGAAGCGGCAGTTATACAACTCTTTCAACATGGGAGAAAAATGAAAACGGCGATCTCGTTGGTTCGATTGAATTGCCAATGGCTGTGGGAACCATAGGTGGGGCTGTGCGAACACATCCAATAGCGAAGATAGCCTTAAAAATCTTAGGTGTGAAAACAGCAAACGAGTTTGCAGAGGTTTTATCGGCTGTGGGCTTAGCGCAAAACCTTGGAGCGTTACGCGCTTTGGCTCATGAAGGCATACAACATGGGCATATGTCGCTTCATGCCAGAAACATTGCTGTAGCGGCTGGTGCAACAGGCAAGCTTATAGATTTGGTGTCGGAAAAAATGGTTGAAGAAAGAACAATCCGTATGGACAGAGCAAAAGAACTGGTAGAACACTACAAAACGTCTTAAAAAATCTAATGATAACAGACTTGTATCATCTGAACACAGGGAAAAAGATGAAGATAATTCCGGGACCAGCCTCCAAACATTTAGGGGAAAGAATAGCAGGGCTGCTAGGCATAGAAATGGTGCCGCTGGTTTTCAAAAGACATCCAGATGGAGAATCCTATGTACGAGTTGAAGGAAAGGTACAAGATGAAGAAGTAGCTATAGTGCAGACGACAAGTCCGCCACAAGACACAAGACTTGTACAATTAGCCTTAGTTGCTGACGCCGCCAAACGGCATGGAGCGAAAAAAATAACGGCAATCGTACCTTATTTGGCATATGCTCGTCAAGATAGACTGTTTCTTAAAGGCGAAGCTATAAGCATAATGACTATTGCTAGGATGCTTAAGGTAGCTGGAGTTGACAACTTAATAACAGTGAATATTCATGAAGAAAAAATCTTGTCAAAGTTTCCGTTTCCAGCAAGAACGGTTTCAGCAGTTCCATTATTGGCAGAGCACTTCAAAAATAAAGGCTGCAAAAAAGCATTTGCCCTCGCTCCAGACAAAGGCGCGGTGTGGCTTGCTGAAGAAGCAAGGAATATTCTAGGCGGAGAATCTGGTTATTTGGAGAAAGATAGAGACCGTTACACTGGGAACGTCAGCATGAAAAAGAAATTGCTTGACGTGAAAGGAAAAAATGTGATAATTTTTGATGACATAATCAGCACTGGAGGTACAATAGTCGCAGCGGTTGGGATTCTGAAGGAGATTGGAGCCGAAAGAATCTATGTCGGTTGTGTACATCCCTTATTAATTGGGGATGCTGAAAAACGGATTCTTAGAAGTGGAGTAGAAGTAGTTGTTGGAACCGATAGTATTCCAAGCCATGTGAGCAAGGTTTCTCTTGCACCTTTATTAAGCAGAGAATTAACCTGACAAAGGAGCATAAATGTGGCTAAACTTTTCTTTCTGTTTTCTGGTGAATACGAAACTCTTCCATCTTCCGAATTGAAGGCAATACTTGAAGCGGAAGATTATTCATATAATGTTTTGGAGAAGCTTGATCAAACATTAAGGCTTGAAGCAGATTCAAACTGTGTAGAGGCCATAAAGTGTAGGGCAGCGTTAACAAAACTATGCGGAGTGGAACTGTTCAATTGTAAAGCGGAAACAAACGAAATAGTTGGGGCTGCGTCATCTGCAGGTCTAAACGGGTTTTTAATGGAGGGTGAAAGCTTTGCCATTCGTGTAAAACGAGTGAAGAATCATGCTATGAAAATTGATGGAAGGGTCTGTGAGAAGAGACTTGGCGAAATAATATTAGAAAAAACAGTAAAAACAGAAGTAAACTTGAAGAACCCAGATAAGACCTTTATTGGAATCCTAACGAACGGAAAATTTGTTTTCGGAGTGAGACTTGCTGAAATTTTACCTAAACCGTTTGTGAAGAGGCGGCCGATAAAGAAGCCTTTCTTTCATCCTTCAGCGATGATAGCAAAACTTGCGAGGTGCATGATAAATCTGGCGAAGCCTAAGGCTGGAGAGTTGGTTTTCGACCCGTTTTGTGGAACAGGTGGTATACTTGTTGAGGCAGGTCTAGTTGGCTGCCGAGTTCTAGGCTCAGATATTAAAATGAAGATGGTGAAGGGAACCCTTCAGAATTTGGTTCACTTCAAGATTGAGCCAGAAGGCGTCCTTATGGCAGATGCACGAAACTTGCCAATGACAAGTGTTGACTGTGTTGTGACTGATCCACCTTATGGAAGATCAGCAACTACTATGAAGCGGACTACGAGACAGATTGTTGAAGAAGTTTTCATGTCTGTTCACAAATTGTTGGATGAAAGACGACGGGTTTGCATTGCTGCGCCAAAAACACTAGGTATCAGACAGATAGGCACAGCTTTCGGGTATAAGCATATAGAATCTCATCTTGTTTATGTTCACAGAAGCTTAACAAGAGAAATATGTGTATTTGAAAAGGTGTAAAAGCATGAGTTTACGTGTAATTTTTTTGGGGACAGCTGGAAGTGTTCCAACACAAAGGAGGAGTTTGCCAGCAATTCTTATACAGCGTGAAGGTGAACAAATGATGTTTGACTGCGGCGAAAGCGTTCAGAGACAAATGATAAAGGCTAAGACAGGTTTTCACAAGAAAATGAAGATTTTCATTTCCCACTTGCATGGCGACCATGTTTTAGGCTTGCCAGGGCTCTTGCAAACCATGGCATTGCTGAACAGGAAAAGAAAAGTTGAGATTTATGGACCACCAGGAACAAAACGATTTGCCAAGGCATTTAGAAAAACGGTGCAGTTTGCTTTGACTTTTCCGATTGAAATTTATGAAATAGATGAAGTTGGTGTTGTCTGTGATGAAAAGGAGTATACTGTGGAGGCGGTTTGGGGGAATCATGTAATTCCGAGTCTAGTATACGCTCTAGTGGAGAAACTTCGCCCAGGAAGGTTCTATCCGGATAAGGCTAAAGCTTTGGATATTCCAGAAGGGCCATTATGGTCAAAACTTCAAGACGGACAAAAAGTGAAGTTACCAAATGGTCAAATCATAAATCCTGAACAGGTTGTTGGACCATCTAGAACTGGAAGAAAAGTAGTTTATACAGGTGACACAAGACCGTTTGAGAGCTTTGCGAAGTTTGCGGCTGGTGCAGACTTGTTGATCCATGATGCCACCTTAGATGATGATTTGGCTGAAAAGGCTGAAGAAGATGGCCACTCAACATCAAGTCAGGCAGCTAGAACCGCAAAAGAAGCAAAGAGTAGACAGCTTGTTCTGACACATATAAGTGCAAGGTATGACGATACAAGCATACTAGTGCAACAAGCACAGAAAATCTTCAAAAATACTCGAGTGGCAGAAGACTTCATGGAAATAGAGATACCGTTATCAGAGAACTGAACGCCAAATCTTATTGGTCATAATTCTTTGAGGAAACTTGAACATGATTCCTGTCAACAGTGAATCACAGTTAGGCTGGCTTCACAGCTCGTTTGAATACTTCGGTTATCGTTTGTTTTTCTGAAGCAACAATATTATGCTACGTTACCTTTTTCTGTGAAATGCTGCACTTGTTCTGTCAGACAAGTATGAGAAAATGCGGTTTCATACAATGCTTTAGTTTGAGAAGGTTAAGCAAACAATCTTCTCAGTTCATTCACGCTTTGTTGAGCATGTTCGATAGATTCCACGACAACGGTTCCATTGTAGGAAATATCTTTGATCAAACTCACAGTTTTCTGCCAGTTAATGTTTCCGTAGCCTACGCCCAAGTGTTGATCAGTTTCTCCATAGTTATCATGAGCATGCATATGCACAATCTTGTCTGCAAAATGTGTTAGAAAGCTTTCTATTTGCTGATTGATGTTTGCGTGTCCAATATCAAGAACTAAGCCTATATCTTCGTTTACTTCGCTGTAAAATCTTTCAAAGTCTTCGACACCTTTCAAGAGGAAGGGATATGGTTCTGGAACGTTTTCTATTGCAATCTCTACGCCACAGTCGTTTGCAAACTTAGACAATAGATGTACACTTTTCATATTTTGGGTCCAATCCTTACCGATGTAGAACATACTTATACCTGTTTTCAGCCCTGGATGAAAAATCCATGTTTGACAATCTAATGCACTCGCATGGATGATAGATTTTTCTAGTCTTTTCATCACAGCATTCAGTACTAATTTTGATGGTGAAGCTATGTTTATGTCTGCAAAGGGTGTGTGCACTGTGTATTTTAGGTCATAAGAGACAGCCAAATCCTTTAACATCTCAACTCTTTTCTTATTCAGTGCATGCAAACCTTCGTCAACAATTTCTATGTGAGTTGTTTCTACTTTGAGGATGCATTCAGTCATTTTTTTAAAGGATTCACTTAGACAGAAAAGTGTGGATAAACCAATTTCAGGCTTAATCATAGAATAGCCTCAGCAAAGCTTAAACAAGAACCTCGATTTTACTTTTTTCTTGTCTGCAAACCGATTTGTTGAATAATTGATTTCGCTTTTGAGCGCGCACTAGACTCCTGTTCAAATTCTAGACTGAATATAAGGGTGAAGAAACCTTAAGTTCGCGGTAGTCGTGAACTGATTCCAACGATATCCTAAAGCAATTTCGACAAACTCTTTCAAAGTGAATTTGGCGAATTCCTCTCTTGACTTTCCATATCTGAGGCCGCTACAAGTGGAATCTGCGTACACGAAGAATTTACTTCCGCCATAGTAGTAAACAGCTTCTTTTGCATATCCATACTTGGGTCTACTAAGAACTTTGAATGGCCAGAGTCTGCATGCTTTAGGTTTCATGTGTTGGAGTCCGCATAATTGTATATTTGAAAGCTCATATAAGAAGGCGCATGAGCCATCACTTCTTCTTTTTATGAAAAACTTGTTCAAGCTGGAAGCTGTTTTGTCGAGTCCATAATTCTTAATAATTCCGAGCCATTCGGGAAAACTTAAGACGACACTGTAATATCTACAGCACTTACCGCATGCAACGCATTTCCATTCAGCAATGAATCGCCATGGTACAAACAGCATTTCCTATGCCGCCTTCTCTTTACATTAGATTCTTCAGAATTAATCGTCTCTTATAAAATCTATTTGGAAAAGAACTTCAGCTCTCCAAGATTCTCTTTTGGAATTTATGTGATTTTTCCAATATATAAAAACTGCCCGGCGTTTTGAAGGTAAAAGGTATATTTTGTTCAAAGATTATTTTTTGTATAGGTATATTGTGTGTGAAGGATAGCCAAGCTTTGGGTTTTCGCAGAATTTCTCAATTTTGACAGGATTCCATCCTACGACCTCATAGTCATGTGAGACTACACGGCCTCCTTTTCTAAGCTCCACTTCAAGTTTAGATTTCACTTTTTCATTTGCGCTCGTTGTCAAATATAGAAAGACAACATCCGCCGAAGACAAGTCAACGGTGAACATGTTACTGTTTACTATTGTAACTCTATTCTGAAGCTCATGTTCATAGACAGCGTTCAGAGCTTTCTTCACCAAGTCTTCCCTCAACTCAACTCCGACAGATCTGGCACCGAAATCTTTTGCGGCTATTATCACTGCTCTACCGTCGCCTGCACCTAGATCAAAGAAGACTTCTCCAGGTTTCAATTCAGCTAACATAAGCATTCGGCGAATTACTGGAAGGGGGCTTGGAACATAGGGTGCTACGAACAGTTTGTGGACCTCCATCTATACAAGATTATTGTTCTTATACAAGATTATTGTTCTCATCTAACCAGTGTTTTGCCCTCTTAAAGGTTTTCCACTGAATTAATTTAAGCGACATAAGGAGATGGCTTGTTGGATCTAGGTGTTCGAGCTTCTCCACATTTCTTGCAGCTTTCAGCACATAATTCAAGATATTTTTTCTCGTCGGTTAATACAACCATTGCAGCCTTGCGGCACAACTCACTTGGTTCATCACATCCAGCCTCCTTACAAAGCTTTGATATGAGAAGACATGTTTTTTGTACATCTTTCGGCTCTAACACAGCTCTATTCGTACGAACAAGAAGACATTGTTCTCTTGCTAAGACGCATGTTCTAACATATTGGAGTCTTTTAAGAACTTTTTCCTTCAGTTCCTTTCGACTTATTTCCAAGTTTGTCTTTCTCCATAACTAAGATAAGGAGGCTAAAATATGTATCCTGTCAATTTAAAAGTTGTTGTGAGTCTCGGAGCTACCAGAACCTTTTGCTCAAGGCTTTACGTTCAGCTTCAAGAACCAACTCGTAAAATCTGTCACTGAATTTACGTTCTTTTTCAAAGACCTTCATAACATCCGATGGACGAACTCTCCTAGCACACAATGCTACAACACCGAGTTTTCCATGTCTTGCTATTAACTGCGCTGTCTGCAACGCACGTCTCTGCAATTCTTTCTCTTTCTTAGTCAGTTTCTCGCCTCTCTTCTCAACGAGTGGAGAAACTTTGTCTTCTCCAACTTTAAGAAGACCAATCGCTGTGGAGTTGCATCTTGGACATTTCGGCTTGTCCGGTAAGTCTCTAGCACGCACCATTTCTATGTAGTTCCAACAATTTGTACAGACGAAAACGCAGGTTTCGCTGAGCAATCGTGCTTTCGCGGATTTTATAAGTATAGCTCTCATTCTTTCTGGAGGAATTAAATCACTTTTCATACTTACGCGTTCGATACCTACCCGGGCAACTGGTGTTGCATTCCCGCCTGTTTCGACTTTTTGTATTTGGATTTCACCTTCTCGGATCTTTCGGAGAACAGAGATGAGTCTTTCAAGTTCTAAGTCTTTTGTGAAAATCTCTTTCAAAGCCTCTTCATAGATTGGTGTACCTTCAAAGCTTTTCACCAATCTTTGTAAGCTTACGCTGCTGAAGTCAGCCCATTTCTTCAAGGCTCCAAAGCGTCGCGCTACATGAATCATTCTTCTTTTGAAAATTCCTGTTTTCACTGTTGCCTTCGTTAGATTGTCTCTTATTGATTGATCAGACATAGATTTCATTTCGTTAAGCAGTCTTACCGTTTGATCTGCATTTGCAGCTCCCATTGTTTGTATGAAGATGCGGTATGGGTCGTGTTGAACTACGATGCTGTATCCGATTTTTTCGGAGAGTAGCTGACCTACAAGTTGTGCTAATGCCCTGTTTGTGAGGGAGCCTAAGTTGGCATGGATTATGACGAATTCTTCCCAGTCTTCAACTGTTAATCTTTTGTCTGTTGGAACTGTAAATCCAGAGTTCACGTGTTCAACTGTTTCTGCTATGGCGCGCAGAATGTTTTTCTTGTCAGATGGGTATTGTTCACTCAGTTTAACAGCGATCTCTTCGGGTGAGAAACCGTTTTTCATTTGTTTTTCGACAGAGCCTCTGATGAACCCTACTTCTTGTGCAATCTCAAAAGGTATGGGAATCTGTTCACCTATCCAGCTTGGAATTGCTCCAGTAGGGTCGTCAACCGGTTTAACGTGCACTCTTTCTCCGGAAATAAGTACGATTCGCCAAGGAGTTCCCCTAATAATAAATTTTGTTCCAAGTTTACCGTACTCAGCCATGAAGGCTTCATCTAGTATTCCTACAGCGGAATCGTTTGACGCGTCAACCACAAGATACTGTTTTTCATCAGGTATCATAGATAAATTTTCAAAGTAGTATTCGAAGAGGGCTTTCTTTCTTCGCGGTTTTAAGACTATCTTGTCTTCGAAGGAAACCCATGCTAAACGTGGAAAACGTTGATGCATGAACCTTAGAATCTTTTCAATATCTTCACCTGTCAAATCCTTGTATGGATATGCTTTTCTGAAGATTTCCAATATTTCATCGAACTGCCATCTTCTTCTTCTAAGAAGCAAACCGGCAATTTGATGTGCCAAGGCATCATAAGGCTTCGAGGGAACTATGACGGGTTCAAGATCTTCTTTCAAGGCTTTTCTGGCGATCGTTAAGGCTTCAAGTGCATCATCAGAATCCATTGTAACGATTATTCCGTCTGCTGTGCGTCCTATTCTGTGACCGCTTCTGCCTACTCGCTGTATAATCCTGGTGACTTGTCTTGGGCTCATATATTGTATTACCATGTCTATGCGACCTACATCTATGCCTAACTCAAGGCTGCTTGTGCACACAAGCCCCTTCAATTCACCATTTTTCAGTCCTCTTTCAGCAGCTATTCTGGATGGTTTGGCAAGGGAGCCATGATGTATTGAGACTGGAAAATTCATGTCCCACACATTGAATCTGCTTGCTAAGACTTCTGATATTGCCCTTGTGTTTGTGAACAGTAGTACTGATTTATGTTTGTTTATGTAGTCGCGGATGATTCGGAGTCTAGCTGCTACTTCTGGATGGGTGTAAAGTTTTGTTGAGAGATTATAGTCTTCAGTTTCAGGTTTGGGAAAAATGACTTTTAACCGCATCATTCTTGCGACTGGAACGCGGATGATTTCAACACTTCTTTTATTTCCAACAAGAAATTGAGCCACTTTTTCAGGAGTACCTATAGTAGCGGATAAACCTATTGTTTGGAAGTCTCTACCGATGATCCACCTAAGTCTTTCTAATGCGAGTGATAACTGGCTTCCACGTTTGCTGTCAGCCATCTCATGTACTTCGTCAACTATTACCCAACGTACATGCTGCAGATGTTTTCGCAGTATCCAGCCTGGCATTATTGCCTGCAAAGTTTCAGGAGTTGTGATTAAGATTGTTGGTGGACTTCTGGATTGTCTTGTCCTCTCCTTCGTCGTCGTGTCGCCATGTCTGACAGCTAATTTGACGTCAAGGTTGTTGCACCACCATTCAAGTCTCTCAAGCATATCCCTGTTTAAAGCTCGTAACGGCGTAATATACAGAACCTTTATGCCTGGAATTCTCTGGGGAGCTTGTAGAAGCATACTTAAGACTGGTAGAAAGGCTGCCTCAGTTTTGCCAGTAGCCGTAGGCGATATGAGCAATACGTTTTTTCCTTCAAGAATTTTAGGTATGGTTCTCTCTTGCGGCTCTGTCGGTTTTGAGAATTCCCTCTGCTTAATCAACTTTCGGACTGGTTTGACAAGTAAGCTAAAAGCATTTCCTGAAGAGTCTTTCAAATTCGGGTGAACCTCTAATGCTTAGGAATAAAGCAGAAAGTCAAGTCTAAAAGCATTTTGGAACGAACATAACTCATCAGAGCACAAGGTGTAAGATAACTCTAGAATCTTTTATTTAGTTTCAAGTGTAAGGATAGCAAGTACTTCATGAAGAAAGGGTGAGAATTAAAGATTTCTCAGTCAATTGGTGTAATATGTGCTTTTGTTCTAATCACCGGCGTATGTGTATAATCGCCCCAGCTTCCAGCAACAATCAGCTTATCAGAAACAGCATTAACGTTCTTCAGAACATTCAATAGATTATCTAGAAGTCTAGATTTCTTTAGAGTACATGTCACTTCACCGTTTTTGACAGTGTAAAGGCCCATTCTTAGAACACTTGTGAAGTCTCCGCGTGTGGGATTTGTCATCCGAGTATAGTGGAAACGGCGGATAAGTAATCCCTTCTTGGTGTCTTCCAGTATTTCGTTTCTCTTCCATTTTCCTGGTTTGATGTATGGGTTTCTTGGAAAAGGAATTGGCTCACCATTGTAGTTTTTGCCGGGGAAAGAGCTTACGCCGACAGCAAAGGACTCTCTAATAGCGTTTCCTGTTGTCTTCTTTTTGTCTATAGTTCCATAGAAGCTGTCATAGACGAATTTTTTCAAGATGCCTTCGTTGATTATGATTTGTTTTTCCGATGGTGTTCCTTCATCATCGACTGGTGCGGAACCTACGCCTTTAGCCATCAGCGGATCGTCTATCATGGTTAGTTGAGAGCTTGCGACTTTCTTGTTTATTTTGTCCAAGAATAATGGAAAGTAAAGCTTTGCAATCATGGGACTTACCATGTAAGAAAGGTAGCTGATTACTCCTTGTGTTGGTTGATAGTCGAATATTACATCGTAGGTGTCTTCCTTCAGTTTCTGAGATTTCAGTCCAGTTACAGCCATCTCCGCGGCTTTCTTCCCCATATTCTTTGATTTTAGCTCTTCTAGATTTCTTCCTGCAGTTGCCTCTGAACCTTCAGAAACGTTTTTGCCTTGTTTGGCAGTTGCACTTAAGCTAGCTTCAAAGAATGTTCCTTTGTTTTCGGCTGAAACTCCATGGCTGTTCAACACTAAAGATTCATAGCTTACGATATTCAAAACTCCTGCGTTATCCATGATTTTTTTGTTATGTGCTATGGAGGATTCTATCATGTTGTAAGCTAATTCAACAGCTTTCTCAGATGGAAGCTCATCTAACTTTCTGTCATAGATTCCAGTGACTTTTGGTATTTTTCTTGGTTTTGGAAAAGAGTATTTGAAGGGTAATTTTCTAGCTTTGGCAGTGGATGCAACGGCGTCCACAAGTTTATTCAACGATTTTCTTGTGAGACCTGCTGTCGAACTGAAGCCTAGCATATTGCCTCTGATTATTCTTAAGCCGACTCCTATGTCATGTACACCTTTTGATTCGAAGACTGCGTTGTTCACTAAACGTATTGTGAGCACTTTGTTTGAGACTAGGTATGCCTCAGCTTCGTCATGTCCTTTCTTCTCAGCGATCTTTAGAATGGTTTTGCCAGCTTCCTTTAAATCAGCCATTATTGAAGACATTTAGTTCACTCCTAAAATTGTGGCTGCTCCACGAATGTATGGGCCGCCATTTCCAACATATAGTGCCTGCATTGGATCGCCTTTTCCACATCCAGGTAATGGCAGAATATCAATCGTTTTTGTGACTGCGTTTATGCTTTGGAAGAATTTAGGGGCGGTTGATGTTAAGGCGATATCTCTTAAATGTGATGTTAATTCACCGTTTTTGATCTCGTATGCTTCTTGGGCGCTGATTGTCCAGTTGTGTCGTTTATCATCTATTGATGGATGTCGCATGCAAGAGACCAAGTATCCACGTTTAGTTTCTTCTATGAGTTCTTCTTTTTTCCAGTTTCCTTTTCCGAAGAAGGTGTTGGACATACGTATCAACGGGATGTACTCAAAGGTGATTGCACGCATCCCAGCGTTTGGGTTGACATTGAAGATCGCAGCGGTTTCACGGCTATGCATGTGTCCTTTCAAGACTCCGTTTTCAATCAATATTTTCTTTTCAGCCTTGACGCCTTCGTCGTCATATCGGTAGTAGCCTAAAGTGCCTTTGATTGTTGGGTCGTCGTAAGCTGTTAAATAGTCTGAACCTATCTTTTCACCGGTTTTTCCAGCCCACCAGGTTGTTCCTGCCCAAGCGGCTTCACGTCCAAGGACTCTGTCAGCTTCGCTTGGATGTCCAATGATTTCGTGGACAAGTAAAGCAGCGTAATTGTTGTCAAGAATTACTGTGGCATCCTTCATAGTTTTGGCGGCTTTAGCGTTGGATAATGTTTCTGCTTTGTTCCCAACGTCTAAGGCTGTCTTCTCCATGTCGTTCTTTTTGTATATTTCGTATCCTCCTGAATGCCCGATGACTTTTTCGCAAGATTGGGTTGTTGAACCCTTTTTTGAATCAGCCTTCAAAGAAAGCCAGGTTAATGAGTTGGAAAAATGTATGTTTGCGCCTTCATTGTTTACAAATATCTTGTCTATTTTTAGTCCAGCGTATTCTACAAGTCCTCGGATAATTTTCTTGGATGTGTGCAGTCTCTTCTCCCAATTGGTTATCTGTTTTAGTTTGTCTTCGAAAGCTATGTTTTCTAAGTCAATTTTCACTTCAGTCTTGTAAGAAGTCTTTTGGGCTTCTGTTGATGCAAGTTTAACTGGTTCTGGAACATGTTTGCTTGACGCTTTTGCCATTTTAAATGCAAGTTTAACTGCTTGGTTCAATCCTTTTTTTGTTAAATCTGTTGTTGACTGGAACCCCCAAGCACCATCAACTAATGTTCTTATGCCAATTCCATGTTTGCGATTGATGATACCACGTTGAACCTTGCCGTCCGTCACTATTATAAGCTCATTATAATGGTCTTCAAGCCTACAGTCAACATAATCCGTGCCAAGTTTTGAAGCACGTTCCACGGCGAATGAAGCTAAATCTTCGTCCATAAACACTCCATCCGATCAGCCTATGCATTTTGGAGTTCAGCTTAAAAGCTTTTGTAAACTATACACATGCGCTTTGTAAGGAACATGTCTAAACTTAATGTTACAACATAGGTTTTGAATTGGAAAACAATGGAAAATTTTTTATTCATCATTGCAAGAAATCATGGTTGACGGAATATGTTGGAGGAAAATTAAGTGGCTAAATGTAAGTGTGGACAAGAAGTTTCCAAACCGAGAAAAACATGGAAGATGGCTGGACGACCAGACCGCCAGGGAAAGAGAACGGAGCTGACAATTGGACTTTTTGACTGTCCGAAGTGTAAGAAAAGCTTCCGAAAAGTATTGAGCAAAAAGAAGATTTGAGCCTAGGGAACATTGGTCTCCTCATGATGAAAACGAGAACAAGGAAAAGCATTTGTCCAGATTGTGGAAGCCTCGTAGAGGAACCATAGGACATGGGAACGCGTGGCTCCATTACGGAGAAGGAGATGCGGATAACAGTAACGATGATGGGTATGTATGAATGCCTACCTGCTTGAAAAAGTCCAAAGCTGTCGTAAGTAAAACTAAATTGGGTTCGGAAGGCATAGAACTCTAGTGCGACTCCATCCATCCCTTTTTTCATAGAATTGAGCCGTTAAGTTTTAAAATGTAGAAGACTAAATCAACAGGAATACATTATCATTTGAAGGGCATAGCGTTGGCGGTAGAAACGTTCAGAAAAATGTGGAGAAACGAATATGTGCAAACAGGTATTATGATAGCTGTGATCATCGGGATAGTTTTCGGTTTCTGGTATGGTTCGCAACTTGTTCTTAACACACAGTATCCAGCATTGGCTGTAGCTTCAGGCAGCATGTGTACAGTGAAGAGTATGAGATGTGACGGATGGGACCATCCTTTCTCTCCCACTCTTCATAAGGGAGATCTGATTATTATTCAAGGAGTAGATGCAGATAGTATTCAAGATACGTATCCTAATAGTGACATAATTGTTTTTCATGAACCCAAAAGCTCGTCAGCAGATGTGGATTCTTTGATTGTTCATAGAGTAATAGCCAAAGAGAAAAGAAATGGCTTAACCTATTTTAGAACTAAAGGCGACGGAAATGGTCGCAAATGGCCAGAAATGCTTGAAGATCCAGAAAGGGAAGGTGACATGTGGCAAGACTATCGAGGTGAAAATTACACGTGGGATAACATGATTTCAGAGAAGCTTCTTGTTGGCAAGGTTATCATGCGCGTTCCCTGGATTGGACGTATTGCCCTTTACATGCGCAACTCTTCCGGAATGTATCTAATAATAATTCTGATAATTATCTTGGTGATTGTGGAGTTCATATTTCCAATGTTTTCACGTGGAAACGGTGAAGCCGAGCAGCAGAAAGAAGTCCAAGTGCCAACCGTTCTCTCTAGGGCTTCGACACGCGCACGTTGAACTAGCTACAGTATGGCGTGCGCTAACTATTATGAAAACCAAATACGAATTGTCAACATTGTTAATTCATATTCAGAATCAAACTTCAGTTAAAAATGCATAAAAATCTCACACGCTGAAACATTAACAGAAGCAACTGGCATAACAGAGAAGCAGCAGAACTCTCAACTAGAAAGAGAGGCAGAAAATATGCCATTTCTCTTTCTCTAGAAAACCTTCGCTATACCCTCTCTTCCGACATATGGCTATAGCAGCAGGATCATCTGAATAGTACACAATTGAGTCATAGCCTTGCTTCCTAACGAAATCTTCAAAAAACCCAAAGAAATTTTTGCCGTATCCTCTCCCTCTATATTTCTTTCTCAACCAGATTTCATGAAGCTCAACAACATTATCTTTCTTTCCTCCAAGAAGCCTCTTAAGTATCTCCTTGTCTTCTTCATCCCTAGGATCCCTTGGTCGGTACTCATCAGTACTAGTTTCATGCCAAACTGCATGACCAATGATATCATCATTCTCTCTCCAAACAATAAGATGCGATGGATTCCTCTTGATTATTTCTTCCTCAGTTGCACCGAGTTCTCCGAATTTGACATCAGTGAGCCCAAGTGTACGGTAGTACCTGTGAAGACCATCAAGTGTCCTATAATATCTCTTATACTCCTCCAAATCACAACCTACAACGAATTCCATGTCTACCACTATGTCTTCTTTCTAAGTTTTATCGCTTGTGCTAAACTTGTCAGCGCACGCAATAGGCTTATGAGTATGCAAGCCTTTTGCTGATACTGCTTGATTCTAGTTTTTCATCAGAGATTCTTCAGTAAATTTTAAAAATTGAAGCAGAGATACTGCTAACGAAAGCTCTTACATGAGTGATGCATTATGAAATGGTTCTTACTTGCATTTCTATTATCGTCTTCACTATTAACCATCACATTTGTAGAGGGCGCGTTTGCATTGACCACTGAAATACGTGTGGTTAACCCTGAGACAGGAGATACCAACTTTGAATTCTACACTAACACTACTCTGCTTGGAACATGCTTCAACGTCACCGTTTATATCTATAACGTAACAGATCTCCAGACTTTCCAAGTATGCTTCAAGTACAATTCGACAGTGCTTAATGCCACGAGAGCTTGGATGCCTGAAAACGATACTGAATATGTCTTTTACGGAGAATCTTCAGAAAGCTTCGGCCCATTTTTCTATTATGATGACCTTATGTATGGAACGTCCGTATTGGTTGGCGGCTCAATTCTTGGCGCGCATGGTTTTGATGGTACGGGATTAGTAACGATAATAGAATTTGAAATTATTAAAAGACCGTATGTGGGAGAAGCCTTCTCCTGCAGCCTTAACATCAACAATATACATTCATTTCTTTATAATTCACAATTAAATGAAATCGAGGCAACCAGAACAAGCGGTTACTACCAATACATATGGAGAGAACGTATACGAGTTCACAACCTTGACACCAGATTAAACTACACAGCAATCCAAGAGGCAATAGATGCAAATGAAACTGATGATGGACACACAATCTTTGTTGAAGAAGGAATATATTATGAAAAGGTAATTGTGAGTAAATCTCTGTCACTACATGGAGAGAATAGACAAAACACAATTATTAACGGTGAAAACAAAGGAAACGTCGTCACCATAACTCGAGACAATGTCAACATCACAGGATTCACGTTACAAGAAAGCGGCATTCCTGATGCAGGAGTCAAATTGAACAATGTAACGCACTGCAAAATATCTGAAAACAACATAGCAAACAACAACTATGGAATACGCTTCTCTACGCTCACACATACATCTTCAAACAACATTATTTACCATAATAATTTTATGAACAATACTCAACACGTGTCTGGTTTAAACTCAACAAACACTTGGGACGACGGCTATCCTTCTGGTGGAAACTACTGGAGCAACTACACAGGAGTCGACTTAGATCCTGACGCAATAGGAGACTCCCACCATATCATTGATGAATATAACATAGACTACTATCCCTTGATGGGAATGTTCTCAGACTTCAAAGCCACTTCAGAACTTCATGTACAAACAATCTGCAACTCATCAATCACAGATTTCAAGTTCAACGGCACCGCAATACTGTTTAACGTTTCCGCTGAAGACGAGTCTACTGGTTTCTGCAGAATCTGCATCCCAAAAGCATTAATGAACAATACTTTCCAAGTGTATGTCAACGGCACACAGACACCATACACTCCATTAACAGCCATCTCCAACACCACACACAGCTACATATACTTCAGCTACAGTCATTCAACACAAGAAGTAATAGTAATTCCAGAGTTCCCAACATTCTCAATAATATTGCCGTCAATCATAATAGCAATACTGCTTACAGTCGCCGTTTATAAAAGACGGAAACTCTAAGTCTGTTGAATAAAGCGCACTAGAACAACAAATAAAAAATCTTCCCTATTTTTTCAAATATTAAACGCACTGTTTTTACACAAGTCATAAAAACCGAATGCATCTTTACTGAAGTGAAATATGAAGAGTGATGTGATATGAAGAAGAAACTTAGTCTTATCATCATCCTTACGATTCTTGTTGCAGGCATATTGAGCATCAGTCTCAGGATCCAGAGGGTAAGAGGAGCTGGGACAATTCACGTTTACATCAGGGAAAATGGTCAAATTGATCCAATAACGGCGAACATTACCACTTTGGACAACGTTACTTATACTTTCAATGGTACCAACTATGCCTTTCTCGAAATAGAGAGAGGCAACATCGTAGTTGAAGGTTCTGACTATGCACTAGAAGGAATGAATTGGGGAACAGGTTTATCTTGGTCGCATGTTTCAAACATTACTGTCAAGAATCTGAAAATCAGCGGATTCGACGCAGGCGTCAGTGTTTACAATTCTTCAAACAACGTTTTCTATGGGAATGAGATTATCGACAATAACCACTTCGGCTTCAGCATCTACAGGTCTTCCAACGACACCATTTATGAAAACACGATTTCAAGCAACGGAGAGGGGTATTCTTATGCTGGGCATTCATCAATCGATATAGCATACTGTTCAAATAGCACTATCAAGCTGAACAACATAACAGAAAACTACAACCTTGATGGCATCTATTTTTTGGAGTCTTCAGATTGTCACATCTACGAAAACAACATAACAAAAAACTATTTTGGCATACGTCTTCTCTCTAGCAGTAACAACAACGGTATCTATGCTAACACCATAACTGCGAGTAATCTTGATGGCATCTACATTCACGAGTCTTCAAACAACACATTACATGCCAATTTGTTATACGATAATCGATATGGATTCTTTGTCTACGGATATGATTTGACAGAATATCTGCACAACATCGATACCACAAACACTGTGAATGGAAAACCAGTCTATTACTTGATCAACCAACACGATGAATCCGTTACTTCCCTGACTTACCCAGAGATAGGGTTCATGGCTTTCATAAACTCCACAAACATCGAAATCGAAGGCCTCAACCTAACAGGAAACAGTCAAGGGCTACTCCTTGCATACACAAACAATTCCATAGTAACCGCCAACAAAATAATCAGCAATTATAACGGTCTAGTTCTTTTCAATTCGTTTGAAAACTCTTTAAGAAGAAATACTGTGACAGAAAACGAATATCGAGGAATCTACCTTGACTATTCCAATTTCAACAATATACTAGAAAACACCATTAGGGACAACGACTATCAAGGCATATATGTCAGTGACTCAGAAAACAACACAATTTATCGAAATACGATAGCTAACCACGAATACGCCATTGAACTGTACGGAACAAACAACCGTTTCTACCTTAACAACTTCGTGAACAACTCTCAACAAATCGACTCTTACGATATGATCAACTTTTGGGATAACAGTTTAGAAGGTAACTACTGGAGTGACTATGACAGTGCTGATCTAGATCATGACGGTATCGGCGACATCAAGTATGAAATCGACTCTAACAACAGTGATCATCGCCCTTTGATGGGTATGTTTCGCAGTTTCAACACCTCCGTAGGCGAACATGTGAATATTATCTCCAACTCTACGATCGAAGACTTCCAGTATTTTCAAGACAACAGTACAATCAAGATGTATGCTTCAAACATGACTTCTAATCAAACATATGGTTTCTGTAGAGTCATGATTCCACACACACTGATGAATGTAACCAACATAGAAGTGATTATTGACAATGAAACAACACCACTTCTCCATCACAACTACACATTACATGAAAATAGCACCCACGGATGGATCTACTTTGCCTATCCACATTCAAAACGCGAAATAGATATAATTCCAGAGCTCTCGTCATTCACTATTCTACCACTATTCATAGTAGCAACGCTACTAGTAGCCATGGTGCACAGAAGAAAATATTTTTGCTAGAAATTCAAAGAAAAACAGGGAAATCGCGAAAAGAATTCGGGAGATATCTCCATTTGTCCGAGGTTCAAATCCCAGCGACTCACCATAATAAACTGAGGACAGTTACATCCTTCTTCTATATAGTTTAACATGCGGCTTAGCATAATCAATAAAAAAAGGTTGTGCGATTGGCAATATCTCCAGGATCGGAAACAGTTCTGTAAATGTGTTTAGTAGGAAAAAAGGGGAGGTCAGATAATATCTCCGCTTAGGCTGAATTCAATTTTCATTCTCGGCTTCCAAGCATAGACTCCATGTTCATACGAATCCTCGGCTTTTAGCGGGCTAGAATGGTGCGAAGATACCTATGAATACCAGCCATGCCAAGATGCTTTTTGCTATGAAACTTAGCATTATGTAGATTCTTTCACCGTAAAGATAGTCTTTCCAGCGTCCAACGCCTTTGTACTGCAACACCATGTTTACCGCGAAGATGTTGAACAGGATAAAGTATATGAAAAGTATCATGTACACGAACGTTGGTACGTCAGCATTTACACTGCGTATAGCTGCAACAAAATATGAATATAGTACTATCCAAGGTATTCCCCCTGAGATGCATCCTAGGACAAAGGGTGACCAGTCGGTCTTTTCAGCGTGTTGATTGATTTTTTCCATCAGGTATCCGAACATTATCATCATTGCATTCAAGACGAATATCGTCACAAGTGACCATAGATCCCATATTCCCACGAACGACGCAATCAGCACTATCATTATGGAGCTTGAGAAAGCGTATTCATACCATCTGTATGGATTCATTGCTTTTTTGAGATTTTGATTGTAGCTTTCATTTCTTGGAAAAGCGATAGTGAAGTGTGCTATTGCGGAGATCAAAGGAAACAAAGCTGCTATCACTCCCATATAGCTTATTGTGAACAGGACTTGAGGGTCTGGGCCAACTTGGAAAACGGATGTGCTTATTCTTTCAAATTTAAGGTAGAACGTGTATATGTCTCGGGGATAGGTTTTAAGCAGTCCGAGAACCACCATAATTATTCCTTGTATCAAGTGCAGAAAACCTGCTCCGATGTTGAAGCGCCTCAGATAAGGGAAGGAAATCGGTGATTTAGCTATATTTTCTAATCTTTCTTTTCGATCCATGTTAATCTCTTTTAGCTCAAAATGCTTTTATCGTTTGTGTATACGCATGAACATAGAACCTGTAGAACAAAAAAGAGATTGCGAGGTTGAATATGTCGTCATCGTAATCTTTTAGAAGCGCGCGCTATTCTGGACTCATATTTCAACTGAGGAACTATTAAAGAAGGAGTTTGCGGGAGACATCTCCATTGCTACTGTAATAGTGGTGATTCGCCGCTTACCCCCCCCATCTTTTTTCAAGTTAAGGCTTTAACCGTATGGTCTTCTGTACTCCCTATCGAGTTCTGAGCGGCGAAATTTAGTGTACTCATCTTTTTATTGCTTCGATAATTACGGAATGCGGGATTTTAAGGACCTTCTTAAGTGAAGGGTACTTTAACGCTGCTCCAGAGATTGGTCTTGGTTCAACAAGCCTTGAAACTAGCATTCCACTCTCATGTAATGCTTGGAAGTAGTCGGTTAAGGTTCTGTGGAATGATGTTGTTTTGAAAGGTTTGATAAGTCTCTTCATAGTCCACGGGACTTCGTATTCAAAGGTTCCGAAGTACTTTTTTATCTTCATATGTAACGCTTTCTCCTCTGACGTGTTTTCTGTTCCTTTCGCATATTTCCAACATGAGATTTCTTCTTCATCATTTACTATCCATTCGAAGCATGGATGAGGTATCGAAAAGATGAACTTACCATTTGGCTTCAAGACTCTCGCAACCTCAGATATGGCATTCTCGTAAGATTCGATATCTTGGAGAGACATGAAACAGGTTACCAAATCAAAATGGTTGCTTGCGAACTCTTCCATATCAGCAGCATCTGAAACATAGTAGGTTATAGCCAACTTTTCGTTTGATTCCATTCGTTTTGCAAGTTCTATCATTTTCTCTGAAAAGTCTAACCCAGTTACCTTGGCACCTTTTCTCGCCAAGATCCTTGTGTTATGCCCCTCTCCACATGCTAAGTCTAATACAAGGCGATCTCTTATATCACCTATCAATTTGAAAGTTGCAGGATTGTTAAGCTCGTCTCTGTAATAGTCCTTCTCTTTCCTCACAAAATCTACCCATGATTCTGCAGCATCATCCCATTCTTTCTTTATGCTCCCTCTCATACTCAAGAATCGTCCTCCATTCCTTTGCGCATACAGTTAGGTAATTGCTCATTCTAGAATATAATTATGCACGCGCAAAACAGTTTGACAGGATACATTCATTCCGATTATGGAAGAATTCCTTTGCGAAAAACATTAGAAACATAAGCTTTTCAATGAACAATGGTTGAACTTTATGAAAAATGATGAAATAGTTGGCTAACGACCTCAAGAAAATAATTGCGTCAACTTTTCCATGTATTAGAACCAGCGCACGAGTGCAAATATTAGAACTGACACGTACTTCTTCCCTTTCAAGCAGCCAAAAACGTAGAGTTTGAATCTAGGAAATTAATTTTGCGCCAGATCACCCCCGTTAGCATGCTTAAGGTGTAATCTTCAACAGAAAAAAAGAGGAAGGTTATGCATGTTCGAATGTAATTAGCGAATGGTGCTCCGTCGTGCAATCTCTATAGCTATTGACCGCCTCATTTCAACCTGCAGCTTGTATGCCTCAACAGCTCTTCTTTCCTCGTTGCTGAGGACAAATGCGGAACTGTGAGGAGTGTTGGGGGTTGAAGAGTATTGGTCAAGCATGTCAATAGCCTTGGTGAAACCAATAGGTTTTGATTTTGATTCAGTATAACAGCATCCATGTTTGATTTTCTCTTCACTTTCCAATTTCACATCAAACATCTCTGTTTAATATTTAAACCAGCATTTACATATAAACAAAGCCGCATCTTATAAAGTTATCGTTTTAATAAGCAAAAAGCTTTTATACCTATTTAAGCCTTTGCTTTATTAGGAAAGCGAAATGAAAGCTTTCAAAGTGATTAGAGACCCCGCAACGTTCCGACTTTTAGCTGACGGCACGAGAAGAAAAATAATATACTTACTGCGAGTGAAAGAGATGAATGTAAGTCAGTTGGCATCTGAACTGAATCTAACTCCACAAGCAGTTTATCACCATGTTAAGAAACTTCTGAAAGGAGGACTTGTTCAAGTCACTCATGAAGAACGATGCGGCCATCTTATCGAAAGCTACTACAGAGCAACCGCAGAAGTATTCTCCATAAGCTACGGAAAAGCAACAGCAAAAAGCTTACGCAACAAACAGCTGATAAAAGAGCAGATGATGATTGCACTGGAAGCCTTAAAGAAGGTTGGTTTCGACCTCAAATATGATGCACAAAAACTCTCCCAATTAGTTGACGCTCAGATCGAACTTGATGAAGGAAGCAAAGACATGAGTAAACTTGAAAGCAAGATCTACGAAATGAACGATTTGGATGTCCTAATCAGAAAGGCTGTGGTAAGTCTTGCGAAAAATCTCACGATGTCAGAAGAAGAATTCAGCAAAGAACATGAAAAGAGAAAGAAGCTCCGAGAATTGCTTATCTCGCTTGCTCAGGATAGCTCACGCGGTAATGAATAATGAGCGTTCTAGATTTATGATTCTCTAGTCAAAAGAAGATTCTGGAAGTTTGTGAAATCTGAGTTGGCTAGGAAGTGGAAAGCGCGCGCGCTGATGATTCAGAAGGAAGGAATCAACAGCATATAGAGTGTTAAAATAAGGTATGATGTGGGAAAATGTGAAATGGTTGAAGTGTTAGTTTTGTATTATTCTAGGACTGGCAGAACTGAAGCTTTAGCAAACGCAGTTGCTGAAGGCGTCGAAAGTGTTGATGGGGCTTCAGCCAAAATGAAGCGTGTAGATTATGCAACTGTTAATGACTTCATCTCTTGTGATGCTGTAGCTTTCGGGTCTCCAAACTACTTCAGTTATATGGCGGGATTAATGAAGGATTTCTTTGACAAAGCGTTAAGCATCAGAGAAGAAGTAGAGGGTAAACCCAGTGTAGCCTTCACTTCAGGCGGTGGCGCGAGTAACTCTGCTCTGCTGAGTTTGGAGAGAATGATCCTCTCCTTCAGACTAGAAAAAGTGACGGACGGCGTAGTTTCCCAAGGAGAACCCACTGAAGAAGATTTTAGAGTCTGCAAGAAACTTGGAGAAACTTTAGCACGTGCGGCAAGTTATAAATAGAGATTAAGCTCAAAATATGGAACAAACGCTTGTCTATATGGTGTCACTCGATGGGTAAACTTGACAAACCTGTTTTGAAGCTTTTGCAAAACTCTCCAAAACCCTTAACACTGGCTGAAATTGCCCAAAAACTAGACAAACCCGAAAAAACCATCTATAGAACGCTGAAAAGACTGTTTGAAAAAGGCAAGATAGATAGTCGAGCCCGGCAATACACGGTTACAGAGGAATGACGTAAACGTTATATCGATTAATATGTACGGAATGAGCCCATGATTCTCTCGGTCACGAAGGTTTCAACATGGCTTTCTTTCTTATTAGTGTGGCACAGTCAAGTTTTTGGTTTGCAGACTATGCTTTCGAGGATCAGAACGAGCGTACACAAGTTAGGGAAAGGAAAAGCACATTACAGAAAACCTTGGTACATATTAGTGTCATGGGTGTGATAGTTTGTTTCAATTGTCAAATCGCCTGGTTCCTACATTTTCGATTGTCGCTTTTGATCCATCAAATAGTGATCTAGGCGTAGCTGTTCAGTCTCGCTACTTCTCTGTAGGGTCTGTTGTTCCATGGGCTGAAGCTGATGTGGGAGCCATTGCCACCCAATCTTTTGTTAATGTGTCTTATGGACCTCGCGGATTACAGCTGTTAAGACAAGGATTAAGAGTGCAAAAAGTGATTAAAACGCTTACTGGTGAAGATGAAGGTAAAGAATTCAGGCAGTTGGGCATTGTAAATGCAAAAGGTAGTGCAGCTGCATACACAGGAGAGAAATGTCTAAAATGGGCGGGAAGCAAGATTGGAGATTGCTATTCAGCGCAAGGCAACATCCTAGCAAGCGAAGAAGTGGTGGAGAAGATTGGTGAAACATTCGAGTCTGTTGAAGGGGACTTGGCTAGGAGACTTGTCGCTGCTTTGGAGGCAGGTGAAAAAGGTGGAGGAGACGCTAGAGGCAGGCAATCAGCAGCGTTGCTTGTGGTGAGGAAAGATTCTGGAAGAGGAGAATATGGAGACAGGTTTATCGATTTAAGGGTGGAAGACAATCCTAATCCAATAAAAGAATTGAAACGGTTATTGGAACTCCACCGCGTATACTATTTGATTGATGAAGCCGAAGCAAGATTCGCAAAGGATGAGAAGGAGAATGCACTCGCTTTCATAGCAGAAGCTTTGGAAATCAATCCCAATAGTGATGACGCTTACACTGATCTGGGGCTAATATATTTGAAGCTTGGACAAAAAGATGAGGCTATCGAGGCCTTCAAGAAAGCCTTAGCCATAAACCCAAAGATGGAAGTAGTGATTAGGCAACTTCCCAGTTTAGGAATAGCTGAAATACCGGATGACCTGTTCAAGCGTCTTGGAATATGATTTCATGGTGCACGTTACTCTACTTCATTCATTAAGAAGTAGAGAAGGATGTTGTGTTTATGCAGTCTTGTGGTTGATGGTTTAGATTTATCCGCGTTAACCTGAGACTGTTAGGTCTTTGATTGTGATGCTGGGGATTTTTCCGACGTCTGTGATCTTAGAGTCTGAACCTATTTCCGTCACGTTTTTCAGTGAATGAAAGAAGTTTCCGGCGATTGTTACAGATTCCAAAGGATGTTTGACTTCTCCGTTCTTTATGAGATATGCGTTGGGAGCTACTACACTGAATTCTCCTGTAACCACGTTGGAATGGCCTGCACCCATTATGAAGTCTGTGACCAAGATGCCCTCGTCAACTTGGCTGGTCAGCCCATCTAAATCATTCTTCCCTGGTTTTACAACAAGGTTCGACGTTGAAACTGCTGGCGTAAAGAGGAATGGTTCGGGCCATCGTCTGCCTGCATTTCCTGTGCTCTCCCTCTTTTCATACAATGCGGAATAGCTGTCGTACAGGTAGCCTTTCAGAACACCATCTTCTATTAAAGTTGTAGTTTGAGATGGAATTCCTTCTGCGTCTGTCTTAAAGGTTGACAATCCTTCATGTAGCTGACCATCATCAATTATGGTGAAGATTTCATCCGCTACCTTTTGATTCAACTTCCCCTTGAAATAACTTCTTCCCTCCTGCACGTTTTGAGCACTGGATGCTGTATTGAACATGCCTCTTAACAGGGGGCTTATGGCTATGTTCTCCCAGACAACGGTTGTTCGCAAAGATTTGCCTAGAGGTTTTGAATCTAACATCTTTATAGCGCGTTGAGCGGCTTTGGAGCCGACTTCGCAGAAATCTACAAGTCTTCTAGACTCGAGTTGTTCAAGGCCTGTCTTCTGTTTTCCATTCTCCATTGCTGTGAGGTAGACTCCTCCTCCTAAGATTGTTCCTTTAGAACAGGTTGATATGCCTCGGGAGTTAGCTATGGTGAAGACTCCTTTATTTAAGACGACGACGCCATTCAATGCTTTTACGCGTTTGTCATATGCGAGTGCTTCCTCTGAAAGCACTTCTATCTCTTTTAATGCTTCTTCTTCTGAAAATTCAAGGAGTTGCTTGTCTGTTATCCCGTCTTTTGAGGAGATTGAGATGGGATCTGGCAGATGTTTGAATTTCGGGTCTAAAGGGCGAGCTTTTGCCACTTGTATGGCTTCTTGCATAGTGCTGTCAATCTTGGCTTTGTCAATTCCACTTGTGGCTGCAAACCCTACCTTTCCTGCATGTACAACTCGGATTCCTAATCCCAAAGCCATGCCCTGTCTTGCCTCTACTATTCCGGTATATACCTGTACGTTGAGGGTGTCAACATTTGAGATGAAAACTTCAGCTTCTTCCAAACCCTCTGCTTTTTTGATGCCTAGCTCCGCAAGAGTGGACAGTTCATCTGCAATCTGATCTGGATCAAACGTCATCATTTTTCACCTCCAAACTGAACTTCACGAACAAGGAGGTGTGGGCCTCCCAAGCCTACAGGCAATGGGTATTGTCCACCTTTTCCACATCCGCCGAAATAGCTACTGTAAATGAAGAGTTCCTTCGTTGCTCCCTCTATGTTTTTTAGGAAGTTTAAGATTGAACCAGCCAATGTGACTTCACGCAATGGATATTTTTTCTCTCCATGTTCTACATAGTATCCTCGGACAGCCTTGAACATGAAGGTGCCGTCCGCGTTTGCTTGTCCTCCGGCTGTACGGATGGCGTATATGCCTGTGCCAAGCTGTTCCATAGCCTCCTCGAATGAGAGGTTCCCTGGAGAGAAATACGTGTTTTTCATTCGAACTATCGGCGGGAAATTGTAGTTTATCGCTCTCGCGTTCCCAGTGAAGCTGCTGTCCATGAAGGTGGCTGTCTTCCTATCATGTAGGTAATGCGTGAGTTTTCCTCTGTCAAGTATAGTGGTTTTTGCTGTCTTTACTCCTTGGTCGTCAAACGGTAACCAGAACCCGTGGTTTCGTTTCATCTGTAAAATACCTTCATCAATGATTGTTGCATGTTCAGAACCCAATTGTTCACCCATTTTTCCGGCGAGAGGAGACATGCCAGAGACTACAAAGTCGCTCTCTGTGAGGTGACCGAAGCTTTCGTGGGCAAGTACTCCACCTAATCGATTTTCACATAGGGCACGGTATTTGCCGGCTGGAGCTGGTTTTGCTTCCAGCTTTTCCGCCGCCCATTTTCCAGCGTTCCCTCCAATCTCTTCTGGCAGATATTCTTTGGTGTCGAATAATTCTAGTCCAAAGCTTCCACCCATGCCGTCGCTTCCATCAGCAAGCACATTCCCAAGTTTTGATAATACGTAAATCCTCAGATCTACTAGTAAAGGCTGCCAAGAGATTTGGGCTCCTTCACTATTCATGAAGCATTTTTCACCATAGAGTTCACCGTACCTACATGCTATTGAAGAGATATTTTTTCCATGTTCTTTGGCTGCTTCCACCGTTCTTAAGACCATGTCTTTCTTAAATGTAATTGAGAAGTCTTCTGGATGTTTGTTGACAGATAGTTTCAATTCTTTCTGTCTTTGAGGTTTGCCTTGACCTGGATCAACTTTGACCTTGGCGATTTTTGCTGAAGCCTTCGATATTTTGAATGCTCTCTTAGTAGCCTCTTCAACAGCTTTCTTCGAAGATTCTGTTGCAAATGAGTAGCCGGTGGCACCTTCATGGAAGACGTTTACTCCAATGCCGACCTGACGTATTGCCTTCACATCCTTAATTTCTTCCCTTTCTGCACTGATTTCTCTAATAGAGAAATCATCGCTTCTCGCTTCCACTAGTTTGACTCCCAATTTTTCTCCAGTCATGATAGCATGTTCCAAAAGGTCAAACATGTTGTTCATCATCATTAACTCACCTTTCAAAGCTTTACCTAACGATAATGTTTTGTTAATGGGCATTACTACACTTTTAAGTTTGTCGCGGACCAATTATCTATAAGTTTGTAGCTACTTCAAGCTCGCATACTACAGGTTTGTCGCATGATAAGGTAACATTCATACGAGGGAGAAAACACTACCATTGAATGAAAAAGTGACTTATATTGTCAAGGAAGAATTCTAAAACGGTAAGCAAGTCAATCGAGGAGACAAGGCAGTATCACAAGTGTTATTTGAGAGCTATCAACAATCCTTTGAGGAGGGAAATACTTAGAGTTTTGAAGGATGGTTATGCGACTATTGTGCATCTTCAATCACGTACTGGATTAGACAATGACACATTGAATTGGCATCTCAGCATACTGGAACATGGCTTCTGCATCGAGAAGCACATTGAAGAGGGAAACTTAGTCTACAAACGTACTCAAGAAGGCAAAGTGGTTGATTACATGAAATAGATCTGAGGATGATCCGAGATGGATTATATTCATAGAGTCAAGAGGTTATCAAAAGTTTTGAAGTCAACATCCGTAAAGCAGGATGCGGACGCAGCAGTTGCCTTACTGTTGAAAAATGCAAATGAAGGTTTCAGAACCCTCTTGGTAAAGAGGGTTGAGAATCCATTTGATCCTTGGTCAGGGCAGATGGCTTTTCCTGGAGGAAAACGCAGCTCAGAGGACAAGAGTTTATGGCACACAATTGTTAGAGAAACATTAGAAGAGACCAATATTAATCTTCAAGATCGTTGTCGTCTCCTCGGAGCAATGACTGCCCTAACATCAACTCAAAAGCCTGAACTGAAAATTCTTCCTTTTGTCGTTCTTCTCGAGCATGAACCATCAATTAAATTGAATAAGAGAGAGCTGGAAAGATTTGTTTGGTATTCACTAGAAAAACTATTTCTAAACGCAACGACTGTCAAATTTGACTTCGGAGAATTTCCAGCTTACGTTGTCGGTGACAACATCGTTTGGGGGTTAACTTATAGAATTCTCCAGAATTTCAAAAAACTGGAAACATAATGTGCGCTTTAGTTAGCAAGTTTCAAGCATTATTCAGTCCAGTAGAGTCGTCCTTTCTGATTTTTAGTTGACTTCAGAATTTTCTTCTTCACTCTCCTGGCTAGGGTTGCTGCAATTCTGTCTTCCTTGCCTTCGGTCTTCAATCCTTTAGCCTCCAATGCTTTGATTACGTCGCCAATTGCTCTCTTCTTTGGAAGTTTAAAGAATCCTTCATTCATCAATTCTCTTAGTGCCCGATTCACGCGTCCACCCCAAGTCTGAGGACCTTTAGGTCGTGATTTCTTGATTGCTCTCAAGGCTATAGCAAATTCTTTTTTGAGCTCTTCTAGAGAGGCGCCTATGACTTCGATTTTATTTATGTCTCCTACTCCAAGTCCTCTCTTGACTGCTTCTTGTATGATCGGCAGTTTTTCAGGCTTATGACCTGCAATTATGAAGCCGACGGTTTCCACTGCGACTGCATCTCTACCGACCAAAACAATGTTTGCCGCCTTTCTGTACTTGTCTCCTTCTAATCCAACGCGTAGGTTGCCGCTGATTCCATGATGCAAGTATGTACCATCCAAAACGGCAAGGTCTATTCCGCCTATCGCTTCATATAAGTCAAGAAGAGTAGGCTCCAATTTCTTATGGAATCTCACCTTCTTTCCATCTGGAACCAAACCCAACAGGTTCTTCAAAATGCTGCCTTTTTCATACTTACGCAAAATATGTGTACTCACAACCACGTTGGGCTCGAACAGTAATTGCGACAAACCTATCTGTTCGTCAACAACCTTAACCTTCTTTACCTCAGTGTCTTTTGAAAGGTTGAAGGGGACAACGCGGTCTGTGAAAAGCTGCTTCCAAATTTGAAGCCGCTCTGAACCGGTTCCCCTGTAATTGTCAGATTCTACAATGTATATTTTTGGAGCCTTGTTAAAACTGTTAGTGATAGCTCCAAGCACACTGATTGATGTATGATTCTTCTCATGGTGATCGAAGACGCCAACTTTGACGACGACAGGCCTCCTTGCAGAATTCAAATCTTCAATTCCACCTATCATTTTCAAGGCTTCTCCAAGCAAATCATTGCTTTCATCGAAACGTACAACTGCAACTTTGACCGTCAACTCAAAACCTCAATCTTTTCTGTAGAGTCTCAAACAGGTAAGTCTTGCGGTATTTCTTATGCACATACTTATGCGTAGGTTCAGGATTGGCAGCTAGCGGATTAGTATTTGAAACTTCAGACAAACGGAGAATCGTCTAATCCATCATTTTTTCTATTTACGTATGCTAGAGAACAGAAAAAAAGAAATCAATTTTTGTTAGGTTTCTCTAAATATGCTATTTTGTTTTCCAGATCCAAATGTTCTATGAAGAACTTGTTGTCAATTCGCACCCAAGATTTGATGTATGTAGGTGTTACTTTTACCATAATCATTCCTGGAATACGACAGAAAATTTCAAATTCTTTTGGATGTTTTTTCTTCGTGACTTCTGCTCCTTTCTTGCTCTTTTCATTTAATGGTTTCCCTAAGATCTCTGCAACACCTTTTATGCTTATGTTGTCCCTTGCCAATGCAACATTTGGATTCTCTCTTATTTGTAGAATTTTCTCATGGTGATCCCAAGACATGAAGTAAAAATCGATTCCTTCCGTGGCATAAGTAACGGTTCGCGCTGTGACTTTTTTATCGTACGATGTGGCTATTATTATTGTGTGATGGCTTTCTAAGAATTTGATTTTTGCTTCTCTCAGCTTCTCAAAATCTAGTTGTTTCATCTGCTTTTTTCACCTTTGCTTCATTCATCTAATGCTCTGAGCTTCGTATACTGATTGAACCAAAGCTTCGTGCGGTTATCTAAGAGTTTGACTTGATAGATTGGAAATATCACCAATAAACCCCCATTTTTCCTTGCACTTTCCGTTAATAACATTGAAAACACCTAAATAAATTCTAGAAAGTTATGTCCTTCCCGTAATCGATTGTTTCTTCTATTCAAGCACTATTATCGGTGGTTTTTTCCAGCCGTGTTTCCACTTGCGTTCTCTAAAATGCTTGCCTATCCATCCCTTGAAACTGACTGACATCTTATGAGCCTTTTTTTGGGTGCTCTCTTCTCTTTTCCTTTGGTATGATTAAACCGCAGTGTTTACATTCTGTCAGTGGTTTCCTTGTCATGTTAGAACCTCTGTTATCCTAAATTGGTAGTGAAGTTCAGTCTACATTTCTATCTAGTCATGGCTCTCCTGAACACGGGTACTGCTATTGTTGTCATGACGACTCCAAATCCTATCAGTATCATGAGCTCAGCGGTAATTAGGGACATCCCCGCTCCAAGCACCATAACTTTCCTCAAAGCATCGGCTAGGTAAGTCAGTGGAAGAGCTTTGGAGATACCTTGCATGTACCAAGGCATCTGTTGTATCGGGAAGAAGACGCCGCTGAGAAACATCATAGGAAACATTAAAGTCATCATTATCATCATGGCTGTCTCTTGATCCTTCGCAAAAGATGTTATCACAACGCCGAAGCCAACGAAGCTGAACACGCCTAACAGAAGCAATGCGAAGACTAGCAGAAGGCTCCCGTGAATAGTGACACCAAACAAAGCCACAGCCAATATTAGTATAAGAGTGCCTTGAAGTAGACCCCTAGCTGTCTGGGCGAGGGTTTTTCCTAATATTATAGCAAGCCTGTTGATGGGAGCCGCCATCATTCCATCTAACGTGCCAACCTCCTTCTCGTGGGAGATGGCCGCAGGTAGTCCTGTCATGACACTCATCATCACGGTCATAGCCATAATTCCAGGAGCGATGAAG
>Ga0209427_10000137_pt1 | contig 67630 bp, 48 predicted proteins | sample DeeMarSWOR136_30_FD_187465 | JGI IMG/M metagenome (GOLD analysis project Ga0209427, IMG submission 187465) | Marine sediment microbial communities from White Oak River estuary, North Carolina - WOR-1-36_30 (SPAdes) (version 2) | ecosystem: Environmental > Aquatic > Marine > Intertidal zone >... | reverse complement strand
TGTGCGAGTCAATAGTAACAAGGATTACAAAACTCCCTGGCAGATAATCAAAGAACTTCGACCGAAGACAGATCTTGCTCTTGCCAGAATGCCGCCCTTCAAAATCGGCACGCAGGTCTTCCGCCTCCTCGGTCAGTAAATCTATCGCTTTTTTCTGCTGCACGACGCCGGCTTCTAGGTGGACCTCTCATAGTCCCTTTTTGTGCGGTGGTTCTTCTCCTCTGTAAAGCATTCGGACTTCCTCGGAACTGAGGGCATAGCTCCAGATGCGGACGTCATCAATAAGGCCATTCCAGTAGTGTCCTCTCTCTTCCGCGTTTTCGCCAATCAGCACGGGGAATTCGTTTGTTGAATCGATAATCCCAAACTCTATGGAATTGTCCAGTTTACCATCCACATACAGATAAATTGTTCCACCATACACTATGGCGACGTGATGCCATTTCCCGTCGTTCACGTCCATCGTTCCCATTGTGTTAACCAGTCTGGTTCCGCTGCGCTCGAATTTCGTACCGCCTGACCCCTTGGTGATAACGTCCTGACAATCTTTGTCGAATTTGTTGACCTTTATCCAGGCCGCAACCGTCATGTGACCGATAAAGTTGAAGGGTGGAGCATTCCCGCAGTCAACATAGTCGCCATCTCCGTCCAGACACAGAACATTACCTCTTTCGGGGTCTGAAATGATCTTCGCATCACCGATGAGCTTGCCGTGCAGATTGTTACTGGAAGAGTCAATGACTTTACCATCTTTGGCCTCGTCAAATTTGTACCAGACGACCGTTTGTTCTGCCGGAAAGTTCTTACTATAAGTTTTGGCGGACTGATATAGCTTGAGCCGTGCCTCATAATTACGCTGCCATGCAGCACGGTTATCTTCCGGCAGCAAAGGCAGCAAACCAATTGCTTCTTTCTGCCACTTAATGGCGGCAGCAAAATCGCCGGCTTCGGAATATGCTATGGCAAGTGTGCTCACATAATCATGGTTTTTCCAGCTTGTCAGCTCGCATGCTTTAGTTGCCGCCTTAACCGCCTTGACGCCGTCGTGCACTTCGGCAAGAGGACAAGCAATCCGTAACCAGGCAAGGTCGTTAAAAGCCCGCGCATAGTTGGGATCAACGTGTACTACCGCCTCATAATCAGCAATCACTTCGCCATAACTTTTGCCGGGGGGGCTGGCTTTAGCGCGACGGTAGAGCGCTCTGGCGATTGTTTCAATAATACGCTGAGCGCGTCCAGCCATGTTGGGATCTTCCAATACATGGAGTCCTTCCGCAAGTTTTGAAGCCTCATCGAGTTTGGCGGCTTTAACGCGCTCCCACGCGAGGTAAACCTTATTGTTCTCGCCAGCGAAGAGTTGTTCCGCCTCATAAAGATAATGCTCTTCCGAGATATATTTGCCGTCTTCAAACATCGCTCGCAGTTGCTCAAGAGAAGCTTGTGCTTCCTGGTCGCGGCCGAGCCGATGAAGGGCCATCGCGAGATAGGCTATCTCGCGTGGCTGTGACTCCTCGTCAAGCATCGTCCGGCGGTACCGGTCGACGCGTTTCAACGTCGCAGCGGCCTCCCCGTACGCACCCACCTTGTATTGCTCCACACCCAGCGGGCCAAAGTGTTCCACCAGCATCGTGATGTTTTCGATGGCGTCCACCCAGCCTACAGTTAACTCATCTGTGCGCCGCACGATTTCCAGCTGCTTGACGAACAGCGGCTCCGCTTCGTTGTAACGGCCCTGCATGCAGTACAGCTTGCCCGCGTTGCTTATGGAGCTCAGCGTGTCTAGATGTTCCTCACCCAGTACGCGCGTCCGGATTTCCAGCGACTTGACCAACAGGGGCTCTGCCTCGCTGTAACGGCCCTGAGTGTAGTACAGCCAGCCCAAGTCGTTCATTGAGTTCACCGTGTCAAGATGTTCCTCACCCAGTAAGCGCCGCCGGATTTCCAGCACCTTGACGAACAGGGGCTCTGCCTCGCTGTAACGGCCCTGAGTTTGGTATAGCCCGGCCAAGACGATCATGGAGCCCAGCGCAGCGGAACTTTCCTCGCCCCGTACGCGCCGGCAGATTTCCAGCTCTTTAACGAACAGGGGCTCTGCCTCGCTGTAACGGCCCTGAACTTGGTATAGCTCGGCCAAGACGCTCATGGAGCCCAGCGTGTCTGGATGTTCCTCACCCAGTAAGTGCCGGCGGCTCTCCAACACCTTGACCCGCAGAGTCTCTGCCTCCTTGTAACGGCCCAGCCAATGATACGCAGTGCCCAAGTCATGCATGGAGCTCAGCGTGTCTAAATGCTCCTCACCCAGCACGCGGCGCCGGATTTCCAGCGTCTTAGAGAATAGCGACTCTCCCATCTTGAAATTGTACTGGTTCATGTACTGATAGCCGAGGTCGGTCATGGACTTCAACGTATCCGGATGCTCCTCGCCCAACCGATCTCGACGAAGCTCAAGCGCACGCTCCCAATGCGGCTTAGCCGCGGTGTACTTGCCTAAACTCATGTATGTTGCCCCAAGCGTATCACGGACTGATGCCTCAATAAGCGGTGCGTCCTTGAATTTGCCTTCGAGCCTCTGCGCAGCGTTGTCCAGAATCTCTATGACAGTTATTGCCCGACCTTTGGCCCTGCCCAGGTCGAACGACGCAAGAAGGTCCTCGTTGAGGAACTCGTTCACAGTTTGTGAGATATGCGCCTGTCGTTCAGCTTCGGCACGAGCGGCTGCCTCCCTCCTGAGCGCCTGCTCAGCCACGTCTCGCTGCTGCTGTGCTATTGTTTCTGCCTTCTCCGCACGAACGCGAGCCTTCTCAGCCCTGAAATACATCGCTGTGCTGATTACAAAACCCAGTATGATCGCCACTGCTATTATCGCGGCAGTCGCTACTGAGCCGGCGTGTTTATGCACGAACTTCTTAACCCTGTAAACGGCTGTCTCCGGCCCGGCAATTAGCGGTGCTCCATTCAAGTAGTTTTGAATATCATCTGATAACTCCGAGACAGAACGATAGCGACGCACACGTTCCTTTCGCATTGCCTTAAGCGGTATCCATTCCAGTTCCCTGTGCAGGCGCCTGGCTAATGCCTCAACATGTGTCTGACGCCTCTCGGCGACTCTTTTGCCTTCTTCACCCAAACCTGTCAGCCGTGTGCTGGGATTGGGCGGCTCTTGTTCCCGGATGGTCCTTTGAATACCGGCAAAACCTACCTTCTCCAACGATTCTCGGTCAAATGGCAGCGCTCCGGACAACAACACATACAGCAAAACTCCCAAAGAATAAATATCTGAACGTGTATCTATATCCTGTGTGGCCATATCTACCTGCTCAGGACTCATGTATTCGGGTGTGCCGAGTAATTGGCCCTGCTGGGTGAACAATGTTCCCTCTGTAAACGAGTGTGTAAGGGCCTTGGCTATGCCAAAATCGATAATCTTGGGTACCGGTCTATCTCCCTGAATGGTTACGAGGATGTTCGACGGCTTGATATCCCGATGGATGATTCCCTTTTGGTGGGCGTAGTGAACCGCATCGCAGACCTGCTGAAAGATTCTGAGCCGCTTCTCTATATTGAGCTTGTGCTGGTCACAATACTCCGTGATGGACAAGCCCTTTACGTATTCCATCACAAAGTATGGCCGCCCGCTTGGAGTCATTCCTGCGTCAAAGACATGGGCAATATTGGGATAGTCTAACAAGGCCAATACCTGCCTCTCAGCCTCGAAACGAGCGATGACCTGCTTCGTATCCATGCCAGGCTTTACGAGTTTGACCGCTACACGGCGTTTGATCGGCTCTTCTTGTTCAGCCAGATAAACTAAGCCCATACCCCCTTCACCGATCAGCTCCAGCAACTTGTATCGGCCTATTATTGTACCTGGGCCTTCGATTGAAGGAGGGCTATCCAAGGTGGCATTCTGGCCAACGGCTGGGACTTCCAAAAAGCTGCCAGCTTCCTCATTAGCCTTAAGCAAAGCCTCAACACGAGCCAACAGGTCAGTGTCATTTCCACAAGCTTTCTTGAGATAAGCAGATCGCTCGGTTGGTGACGCTATTTTGAGTGCGGCTTTGAATAACGCCCTTTCATCTTTATGCTCGGCATTCATGATTTTTCTCCTAATTTGCCCGACTCTACTATACAAAGCGTAATTTGAACGTGAAATGTCCGGCAAAAAATTAGATATTCTGAAAAAATTATGAGTCCGGCGCTCTTCAGGCATAGAAGTGCATGAAAAGACCCTTCAATCGAGGATGTGTGGTCCTGACGACTGGGGCACCTGCGTAGCCCTATGGCTTCCTAAAGGGACAAATTTGGCCAGATGTTTGGTTGCGGGAGACTGTTGAGAAGTGTCAGGTCTTGGGTATTTCATCGCCCTTGGAGATTTCCACAAGCAGTCTGGCACGGGCATAAGCCCAATGTTCATTGGCCGTAGAAAGCGAGATGCCCAGAAGCTCAGCCGCTTGCTTGCAGGTTAGACCAGCAAAATATCGAAGCTTAACGAGATCGGCCTCAATTTTGTTTTCGTTCGAGAGTTTCTCAAGCGCTTCATTCAGTGCGATGAGATCGTCCAGCTCTTCTTGATTATCGTCCACTGCAGCTGCCTTAGCCAAGTCAATTCGCCGTTTATCGCCGCCACGCCTCTGACTCTTCTTACGACGTGCGTTATCAATGAGGATACGACGCATGGCTTCGGCAGCGGCAGTAAAGAAATGCGTCCGGCCGCTCCAGTTCTGGGCTTCTGAGCCTACCAACCGAATGTAGGCTTCGTGAACGAGGGCAGTCGCCTGAAGTGTCTGGCCGGGAGGCTCGTGCGACATCTTATAAGCGGCGAGGCGACGCAGCTCCTCATACACTAACGGAAGCAATCTATCAGCAGCCCTCTCGTCTCCTTGCTCTATCGCGTCTAAGATGCGTGTGACATCGGTCATGATTCTTCTCGGATCTGAACTTCCCAACAAAGCTGTACTATTCTACCGAGAACAAACCGATACCTCAAATATTATTCAGCGATTGAATCACTCAAAGTACTTTATAAGACTAATCCCGCCAGCCAAACAGAACGCACTAAGCTACCTACAGGTGCCTCCAAACCAACCCCATTTCCCCGCGTTGTAAAACGCCAGAATTCCTTGACAATTCGTGTCACCAAAATGACACTACAGATGCTGATTTTGCCCAAATCGAGTCCGAATAAATGTTAATTTTTTCCGAAAAAACAAATATCTGTTGACAATTTTATACCAATTTCGGAAACAATGACCAGCCCCCGAGAAATTGGTTTACGGTTGGGGTCTGTGGCCGATTCCGAGCACCGTTTTACGGACGATTTTCTTCACGGTTTGATTGCTCCGACGAGTGGCATTCACCAGGAGAGTATAAGGTGAACCATCGTCACGTAGCAGTCCGAGCTTGATGGCGTTGGGACGCGTGGAGAAACGATCCATATACCGGCAGCGCAGGTAGCCGAGAATGTATGGCTGGACGAAGGCTTCTCGCAGGAAGCGCTCCGCGGCTGGGGCGGCATCAGCTTCGTTTGGACGCTGGCGATAAGGCCAGATCGAAACAGGATATCGGGCGGTTGCAAAACTGATCTGATGATCGCAGATGAAGATCGGCTTTCCGGTGAGTCAATGGAGTGATTCGATCTGCTCCGCCGGGTATATATCCCCAGGCGTGTAGACGGGAATATATCCGTCACCTGCCTGAATGGCGATAGCGTCGAGATGCGGTACAGCCATGACCACGAGAGTGACGACCGGAGAAGGCAAGGCGGCGGTGTTTGTAGTGGCAGCTCACTTCAATGCCAGTGAATTGGCGCTCATGTCTCTCTGGTTCACGCTTCTTGACGTCGTCCCCAGCAGGAGACGGTTTACCCGAAGGGGCCATATCCCGACCGTCGCACTGGCTACTGTGGCCTTTTGTAGCTGATGGATATGCCGGCGCGGCTGTCCGTGCTGATAGTGGTTTCGACATCGGGAAGCGTTTTGAGATAATCGAGGAACTCAGCAATGCCGCCGCCCCGCCGGTTGCCTCGCGTCGACACATTATGTGCCGTGAAACAGCCGCCTATCTTCAGCTTGGGATAAACGTCCACGAAGTAGTTCTTGTACCATTCCTTATCCGCATCGGAGAAGACAAAGTCAAAGGGGCCCTTGAACTGCTTGACCAACTCGTGGGCATCGGCCAGGCGGGCGTCGACATAGTGGCGCAGGCCAGCCTCCGCCAGATTGGCCACAGCCTGTTTGTGCCTGTTTTCGTCGATTTCAATCGTGGTCACCATCCCGCCGGTCTTGCTGCAGGCCCAGGCCAGCCAAATCGTGGAGTGACCGGTGGACGTGCCGATCTCCAGGACATTCTGGTAGTTGCGCTTGACGATGAGATCACTGAGGAGCTTACCGTCGCTCTCCGACACGTTCATATCGCGCCACGTGCCTCGCTTCTTCTCCAGCAGGGCCTTCACCTTTGCATCCAGAGCAGGGCCAGCGCCCGGCAAGGGGGCACTGGCCCGTTTGTAGCTAATCGAAACGCCACCGCCGGTACTGTCCACGGTCGTCTCCAGATGGGGGACTGTCTTGATGTAGTCCATGAACTCTTTGGTGCCGCCGCGACCCCGCATGGAGATGTTGTGGGCCGTGAAGCACCCTCCCACCCTCAGCTTGGGGTAAGCGTGGATGAAGTAGTTCGTGTACCACTCCTTATCCGCATCGGAAAAGACAAAATCGAACGAACCGTTCAACTCTTGCACGAGATGATGGGCGTCACCCAGGCGGGCATCAACATAGTCCTGGACCCCCGCCTGCTTGAAATGGGCCAGAGCCTGTTTGTGCCTGCCCTCATCGATCTCAATGGTCGTCACCTTCCCGCCATTCTTGCTACAGGCCCAGGCCAGCCAGATCGTGGAATGACCGGTGGACGTGCCGATCTCCAGGATATCCTTGTATTTGTTCTTGACCACGAGGTCGTACAGCAGCTTGCCGTCGCTCTCCGGCACATTCCGGTCATGCCAACTGCCCTTCTGGGCGTCCAAGAACGCTCTAACTTGCGCGTCGTCCACAGGGGGTCTTTCTGGTGTGCCGCTCCGCTCGGCGATCGACGACCCCGTTCCAAGCAAGGCAATCATGATCATGATTGAGAATGTTCTCTGCGACATCGCCAACTCCTTTCACATCCCAGTTTTCGCATGTCCGGCTCTGGCGGACTCCCAACCCCCGGGGGCTCTCGCCCAAGGTACGCGGTATAGACGCTCGGCCCGGCACTTTTATTTCGCAAAATAGTGGTCGGCTCGGCCGAAATGGTTACACCCGGGATTTCCCACATACACTTCACTTGAGCACTCCTGCACGCTACGGCCTCTATGATAGCACAATATGCCGTTCGATTTGCATGCCCCAGACCGACAACTCGGCCAAAATTCCTGTCAGAAAGGCCCAGAGATTGGCCCTCATATCGGAACGGGCTCGCAGGAACTCTAAACTTAAGTTTATGGGTCTGGCTCATTTGTTGAACGAAGGGTTCCTGAAGGAACGTTACTTTGGTCTCGACGGGGATCGAGCCAGTGGCATTGATGGCGTAAACTGGAAGAAATATGGAGAGCAATTGGATGAGAACATTCGCGATTTTGTTGCCTGACTGAAGGCAAAACGCTATAAGCCGCTTCCTTCCCGGTGGACGTATATTCCAAAGGATGAGCATTCGAAATGCCCGCTTGGCCTGCCTTGGATGTTTCTGTGAAGTTGTGGTATCATATCGCACATGAATCCTCAAAGTTAACAGTTAAACTTGATTGGAGAATAAAATGAACCGCAGAACATTCCTCAAGGCTGTGCCGGCATTCACCGTCCTGGTTGGTACAGCGTCCAGCTTCGCAAAGGACCTGCAACCGATCACACTTCTAAAACCACAGACTGAAGGCGGCAAGTCCGTGCTGGCGGCCCTGTGGGAGAGAAAGACCAACCGCAACATCGGTGCTCAGCAACTACCCCCACAGGTGCTGTCCAATCTTCTCTGGGCAGCGTTTGGGGTGAACCGGGAGAAGGCATCATTTGGAAAGGCGGGAAGAACAGCTGCATCGGCGAGTAATTCGCAGGAAATCGATCTATATGTTGCCCTGCCCGAAGGAGTCTACCTGTACGAAGCAGTTCCTCACCGTCTGAAACCCGTTGTCGCCGGGGACTTTCGAGCCAGGTCCGGCAGGCGAGCCGCGGCTACGGCTCCGGTAAATATTTTCTATGTCGTGGATCGGACCAGATACGATCAGGGCCCAAGACAGCCGGACCGGAACATCGGCGATCCCGAGGTCCAGAAGTCGTACTATTATGTCGCTACAGGTCTCATTGCTGCGAACGTCTTCTTGTTTGCCGCTTCACAAGGGTTGGCTGCCTGGTTTCATAACTGCGACAAGCGAAACACCGCAAAGGAATTGAAACTGCGGCCTGAACAGCGTGTCCTTTTCGCCCAGACGGTGGGTTATCCGGTTTAGGGGAGACAACAAGAAAGAAAACAAGTCAGATTTGATTTGGGCGAAATGAGACAGAGTATTATAATAAGTCGGATTTCAATCTACTAATATGGATGTACATATTATGAAAGAAGCAAGTGGAAAAAGGTCGTGCTTGTCAGCTGTGAAGCCCGATGGAAAGGCGTATAGCCAGATCGCACGCTACAAGGTGGCTGAGATGCCGACCTATGCGCATCCGGTGATCGCGGGCAACCGCGTTTTCATCAAGGACGAGGAGACGGTCACGATGTGGACGATTTGACGATTGAGCAGACTATGAGATAGAAGACGATTTTACTTTCACGCGGACCGACGACTTGGCTAATGCTCCGTAAAGTCTGAAACGATGGATGTCATTGCGAGACGAGCTTCGCAATGACACCCACGAATGCCAAATGTTACAGACTGCCGGGTCCGTGTGCAAGTTTCACTAAGGAGCGTCCATGTGCCGTCCAAGAATTCTGCTTCTGTTGATCTTCAACATTCCTGCTGGGGTGTCTGCTGCCGACGATACGACTTGGCCGTGTTTTCATGGGCCACGACGCGATAACCTGGCAGCGGACACGGGTCTTATGCAGGCCTGGCCACAAGGTGGTCCGGAGTTGTTGTGGACGGCCTCCGGCATCGGACATGGGTACAGCTCAGTATCGATAGCAACAGATCGCATTTTCACAGCGGGCATGATCGACCGGCAGACATACGTAACGGCGATGGACCTGACGGGCAAGAGACTATGGCAGCGTCTCAATGGACAGTCCTGGCAAGCCTCCGAGCAACAACCCTGGGCCGTGCCGTATTCAGGCTCTCGGGGCACACCCACTGTGGATGGCGAGACTGTTTACCATCTGTCTGAAATGGGAAGGCTGACTGCATTCGATGTCTACACGAGCAATGAACTGTGGCACATAGAGCTGTTAAAGACCTTTGAAGCGGAGCGGCCGGAATATGGATATAGTGAATCTGTCTTGATTCAGGGGGATGTTCTTTTCTGTTGCCCGGGTGGTGATAAAGGCTACATGGTAGCGCTGGATAAGAGAACTGGACGAACATTGTGGGCCAATACCGAAATAAAAGACGCGGTCGGAAACTGCTCGGCCGTGTTTACATCCATTGATGGTCTCGAGCAGGTCATTACCATGAGTGCAAAACGCGTGCTCAGCTTTGATCTGGATAACGGGCGTCTACTCTGGGATTACGCTTTCAGCAACAAACGGGGAAACAATGTCGCAGATGTGATCATCAGCGATGGTTTGGTCTATGCATCAAGCGGCTACGGCGGGGGGAGCATACTGTTACGGCCGCAACGTAAAGGTGACGGTGAATGTTCCGTCGATTCCGTGTGGAAAAGCGACCTGCTGGATAACCACCACGGCGGGGTGTTGTTGTTCGGCGGCCGACTTTACGGCGCCGGCCACGAGGCCCGGGGCTGGTTCTGCCTGGATTTCAGTACGGGACGCAAACGGTGGCAGGCCCCGGGGAAAGGTTCTCTCACCTATGCCGACGGGCGGCTCTTCTGCCTTGATGAAAGAGGCACAATGGCCCTCGTGAAGGCAACTGACGACAAGTGGGAGGAGACAGCTTCATTTCGTCTCCCGCGTGGCGGTAAGGGGCTCTATTGGGCTCATCCGGTCATCTGTGGTGGACGATTGTACGTGCGCCATGCAGACCAGCTCTTTGCGTACGATATTCGAAAAGGATTGATTTAAGAAGGTGGTATCTGCAATTTGTCAAATGCGAGAGTACCTGTTCCTACCGAAAGCTCTGTCCTTTTTTGTCTGCACGGGCAGCGATCACAAAGAGTACTTTTTATTTTAGGAGAACCGAATTATGAAACAGTCAGCAAATTGGAGGACAGTCCTGTTCTTAGGGCTAATCATCTTACCGATGTCCTTAGCGCAGGTCTCGGCTGGGCAGGCGAAGAGAGGCATTGCGGGAGACTGGCAGGTTAAGGTAGACTTCAACGGCCAGCAGATGTCTTCTATTCTGTCGCTTTCCGAGGACGATGACGGCAAGCTTAAGGGTGAGTTGATTAGTCTTTGGGGCCTTAGCGAGTTGAGGGACATCAAGCACGAAGGAAACAAACTTAGCTTTGTTCAGGTCTATCAATTCCGAGATCAAGAGAATACAACAAACTTCAAGGGATCGATCCGACGTGGGCAGATCTCTGGGACTTTCTCGAGTGACAGGGGAGACTTTGAAGCCGAGGGCGTGCGTCTTCGACGGGTGCCGGTAATTGCGGGAGAATGGGAAACGACACTCAAGATGGACGACCGGGAATTCACTGCCAGTCTCATTGTCAAGGCTGACGAACAGCGAAAACTCATCGCTGAGTGGGAAAGCCAATGGGGCGAACATGAGATAACGAATGTAAATTTCAAAGCTGGAATACTGACGTTCGACCGCAAGAGCAAGATCCAGGATCGACAGTGGGAATCGAGCTTCGAGGGAAAGACCAAGGGACACACGCTTACCGGCGTAATCAAGTCCGAGCGCGGTGACATCACAGTAGAAGGTAAGCGCGTTGGGGCTGCGGTTGTGGGCCTGTGGGAGCTCGACATTACATCGGATTCCGGGAGCCGGAAGCAGCTACTGAGGATAAACCCCGACCTGAGCGCCACGTACGGACCGGTCGCCGTCAAGAAGGTCGACCTTGATAATGGCAAAGTGGCGTTCAGCACGACCGTGGATTTCGGTGAGCGAAAATATGACATCAGCTTTGCGGGCCAAGTCAAGAGCAGGAAGCTTACTGGAGAGCTGACTGCCTCCAGAGGCACCCGAAAAGTAACTGGCCAGAGAAGACGTCCAACAGGTGCCAGTCAGAAGGCCGTCCGGGCCAAGAAGACTCTCCGGGAGCCAGATGTCATCTATGTCCCGACCCCCCCTGAAGTGGTGGACAAGATGCTCGAGCTGGCGCAAGTCACCAAGGACGATCTGGTCTATGATCTCGGCTGCGGTGACGGCCGGATTGTAGTGACGGCGGCTAAGAAATACGGATGCAAAGCCGTGGGCTACGATATAGCCCGCAAGCGCATAAAGGAGTCGCTGGCAAATGTGGAAAAGAACAACGTTGGACATCTGGTTCGAATTGAGCAGAGAGATATTTTTACTTTGGACCTCAGCAAGGCGAATGTAGTCACGCTCTACTTGCTTCCGGAACTGAACGTGAAGCTAATCCCTCAATTAGAGAAGCTCAAGCCTGGTTCGCGAATTGTCTCACACGACTTCGACATGAAAGGGGTCAAGCCGGACAAGGTAATAACGATCGAAGACGAAGAAGATGATTACGGCGACCATACGGTCTATTTGTGGACCACTCCGTTGAAGAAAGAAGATGTGAGTGACGAATAAGCTGAACCCGGCCAACAAGGATCTTTGACGCTGTGTGCTAAATTGCAGAGAACGCTTTTCACATTGACAATCGAAAGTCGATAACGCATAAGACTACCGGTAAATGACAACTTTTATTGGAGGTACGCATCATGAAACGCCAGACATTTTTCAAGGCAGTCCTGTGTTGTTCACTAATGGTTATGATCATGCTCTCGGCACAGGTCCTGGCTCAGTCGTCTACGTCCCGCAGAGGTGGACTGTACGGTGACTGGCAGATCACAATGAAGGTCCGCGAACAGGAAATAGGCTCGATTCTGTCGTTTTCCCGAAACCAGGAGGGCAATTACGTCGGGCAATGGATCAGCTTCTGGGGGATGAATGAGTTGAAAGACGTGACGTTTGAAGACAACAAGCTCGGCTTTACGCAGGTCATGCGATTCCAGGACCAGGAGAGAACTTCGAAGTTTACCGGAACGATTGAGCAGGGTGAGCTTTCAGGGCTCTTGATCAGCGACTGGGGTGAGACGGAGATCAAGGGCAAACGGGCCCCGAGAATACCACGAGGAGTTGGAAGCTGGGAGATGAAGATCAAGGCCGGCGAGAGAGAATTTACGGGAACTCTTACGATCACTGCCGATAAGGAAGGTAATCTCAGCGGTACGTGGAGAAGTCCCAGGGGCGAGAGCAAGGTCTCGGACGTGAAATACGAGGACCGCAAGCTGACCTTCAAGCGAGTGATCCAGAGAGAAAACAGCCAATTCGAAATGGCCTTTGAAGGAACCCTCGGCTACAATTCACTCGAGGGAGTATTCAAGAGCGACCGCGGAGAAGCTGCCGTCGAGGGAACACGGGTCGGCGCTTCGCTTATCGGTACGTGGAATCTCGATATTGAATCCGAGCGTGGCGCTCGCAAGCAGAGACTGAGAGTCAATCCGGACATGAGCGCGCTTTACGGGGCCACCCTTATTAAGAAGATTAATCTCGATGGTGACAGAGTAAGCTTCAAATACGTCCGGAAATTCGGCGACCAGGAATACGAAACAAGCTTCGAAGGAAAGATTGCAGAGGCGAAGCTGAGCGGAGAATTGAAAACGTCCAGAGGCACATCGAAAGTAACAGGCACGAGGCGAGCATTCAGGGGATCCAGATCCGGCCAGAGATAAGCCAGGATAACCGCCACTTTGTCCAAGAACGTGCATTTGGGAGCCTGCCGGAGTATTCACCGGCAGGTTCTTTCACTATTGACTTGCCCGTACCAAGTGTTCGCCAACATGCAATGACTTGTCGAATATGTATTGGTCTTTCTGGATTGAAGAAAGAACAATGCCCTTGAACACATAAGGAGATGTCCACTGTCCTCCGCCGACTATCAATGTCCAAGACGATCAAGGCCAGATTTTTTATGGTGGGCCAAAGACAGAAGGCACGAAGGAATCATGGAGCTATCGCGTAAGCACCGCGCCAAAGCATAGTCGAAACAGAGTGAAGCTCCCCGACCAAAAGTCGGAGCATTCTGCCAGCTTTTTGGTAAAGATTTCCCGGACCAATCCCCCAGCCATCAGGTGCACTGGCCTGCACACGAACCACCACTCAAAATGGCGCCATTTTCGCGAGTCGGCGCCTACAACTGTCCTGATATGGAACGACCCTTGTCAAGTCGATGATATTCGACTATTTGTAGTGGACAGGACTTAATCTGACAATCAGACAGCCGCTGCCTGTACGTTGTTATTCAGCATTTTTTCTATCACTAACGGCATCGAATCCAAAAACGTTTGCATCGGCGTTTTCGCAAAGCAGTATTTGCCGCTGTGGAGACGTTGTCCCATCTCAAAAGGAAAGATCGTTCATAAGGAAATGTACACGTTCAATTCAAAACAGATTAAGAAATTGCTGTCCGCTGCAGATGTGAAGATGCAGGCCATGATATGGTTAGGTTTGAATTGCGGATTTGGATGTACAGATTGTGGTAAGCTAAAATGGAAAGACCTGGATCTTAAGAATGGCGGGGTCAGACTTCCGAGGAGCAAGACGGGAGTTCGGAGAAATTTTCCATCGTGGCCCGAGACAATACAGGCGCTGAAAGAACTGCCGAGATCAGGACAATTGGAGTTTTATACCTCGCAGGGACATCCCTGGGTCACGACTGTGATCAAAACCAAGAGCAACGGAGAGCGCGAGTATACATCTGTTAATCGGGTTACTCCGACATTTTCGAGGCCAATGAAGAAGGTTGGAATCCACGCGCCCAAGGGAACAGGCTTCTACGCTCTTCGCAAAACCGCTGCCACTATGGCGGCGAGGTCGGGAGATCCATTTGCAGTTCAAAGACTTCTCGGTCATGTGGACTTGACCATGACGACAAGATACGTGCAGGACGTGTCCGAGCAGACTGACAGGGTTATTGAGAACAGTAGGAGGTTTCTGATTGAGGGACGCAACGTTGGATGACCAAGTCGCAATCTTGCAGATGGTTCTTAGGAGTCGGAGCATCTGTACTTCAGGATCGACGCTTTCCGATTACGCTTTTGGGCCCGAAGATCCGTGGATGGATATGCCCCAAGAGTGGGACGACCCTTACCGATTCTTACGCTGGTAGGCGTATCGTCCGGCGAAATGTGCAATTGCCTGATGCGCAAGGGCCTTGGTTCTAAGTCAATTAGCAGACCAGCACACTCAGTTTACCCAAGATACTTGAGGTTTCAAGAAGTTCTGGTACAATCCGAACTGATCGAATCGCCTGCAGGAGATCTCGCAGGATGAAGACTGAATCGAGGGGCATATGAGACTTACAGTTCGTTTCAGAATCTTAATTGTGGTGTCAATCAGTTTCGCAGTTGTTGGCCTGCAAGAAATGCCTCTCTGTGCCTCGGTGTACAACCTGAGGATTGTCACCGACTCCTCGCCCGACTATCACGATCTGGACGGCATGATTCACAGCGTCACGAGCAAATGGAAAGAACCTGAGGAGAAATGCTGGGCGTTGTTTTACTGGAATCATAGCGCGCGTCGACAGACAAGTCCGATGATCGTACACGGGATCGAATGCACGGACCCGATCCGCCAGTTTAACGATTATGGGTACACGATGTGCAGCACCGTATCGGGGATCAACTGCTCGATCTGGGACGCAATGGGCTATCCGGTGAAGTTCTGGGACATCTCAAATCATACGGTCTCCGAGGTAAAATACGGCGGCTTGTGGCACATGTACGACAACAGCATGTCCGCCATATATACGCTTTGCGACGGCGTGACCATTGCCGGAGTAGAGGATATCGGCAAGAAAGGGGCCTGCACACTTTCCGACGGTCAAAGCGAGCGGGGGCACATTGCAGAATACCATTGCCTCACAGCCAACAGCATCAAAGGATTTCTGACAGGCGCCGATTGTCCGCGCGATCTCGACCAGGAATACCGATGCTTCAATCCAAATGGCTTGAAATACCGTGATTACTACAATAACTGGGACCGGGGTCACCGGTACATTTTGAATCTGCGGGCCGATGAAACGTATACCCGAAACTACAAGAGCCTGGGGGATTCCCGCTCATTCTACGTTCCCAACAACGGTAAGGATCCAGAGGCCCCAAACAAGCGTTATCGAATACGGGGAAACGGCATCTGGACATATCGTCCCGAGTTGAGCGCTGATGGGTTGAAGTCAATACATTGCGCCAATGGTTGTGTGGCGGCAGAGCCTTTTGGGGTGATGCCCCAAGAGGCAGGCAGAACCGGCGAGATCATTTTCAAGATTCAGGGCGCAAATGTGATTACCTCCATGTCCATCAAGGCCGTGCTGTACAGAGCAACGGATAACGACCTGAATTCCATATTTGTTAGCACAACTAACGGCCTGGCTTGGAACACTATCTGGACCAATGAGAAGCTTGAAGAAAGCGCTGCTAACATCGATCTTATTGACGAAGTTAATGGTGCTTACGAGGTGCTCGTCCGCGTAACTTTGACTGGCAGCCGGAAGTCGGAGGACGCCTGCCTGAAGGACATAGAGTTTAAAACGATAACAATGCTCAACAGCAAGACGCAGCCACAATTGCGGCTGGGCAAGAATACGATATATGTGGGGTCTGGCGACCAGACCGATTCGATTGTTATCTGGCCCGACCTTCAGGCGGACCGGTACAAGCCTTATGTCGTCGAAGAGCAGAACATAGCTTCAAAGTCGAGGCATCCGGGTTACCAAGGGGTCATGCACGGGAAAAGACCCAATGAAGATGCATATGTTGTGTTCAGAATCGACACTCCTGGTGATATCGAGCGAGCAACCTACGGCGGCCGCTTCTACAACCGTGCGCCGAGGTCGCGCATCGACATGCTGCATTCCTTCGACAAAGGAACAACATGGCAGAAGACTTACTCTCTGGCCAAAACGGAACCACCCTGGGATGTGGTTCACTACGAGACTGTTGAAGACATCCCGAAGGGCACGCGTTCAGTCTTATTCAAATACCTCCTGAACAGCTCTCAGGCCGGGACAAATGCATGCAGCATTTACGGTGTTCGTATGGAGGCCAATTATGAGCCACAGGATGAAGGTTCCGACCCCATCGAGATAACCTTCGGCTGGAGCGAAGTGCAGGAAGACTACTCTGTCATCAGAAGAAGCCATACACAGCTTGTCAGCGAACTGCCCTTCAGGTACGCCGTGAATGTCGGCGGCTGTGACCATCCTATTGTCAACTGGTTGCGATTGAATCTGAAAGGGGGCGTTGAGAATGTTGAATATGGCTATTCTGATCGAATTGATGTCGGAGGAGACAGGCATGTGCCTCAATGGGTATCGTATGGGAGGAACCTGGCCAAAGGCAGCAGGTACAAGGTTTCCGTGCCTTCCAAGACGAACTGGGATGCCGGCGATCCACAGGGCACCAAGCTGACCGATGGAATCATGGGTCCGCCCTATGCCGGTGGTATTGGCCCGAGATACGCCCTCTGCTGGGACAAGGGCAATGATCCTGTTATCGAGGTGAATCTGGGGCAGACGCAACGTTGCGGCGCCTTCAGGATTCATCTCAGTGCCGGCTGGCCTTGGTGGGACGCCATGAAGGGACAGGTCAAAGACAAGGTGCAGGTTCTGACCTCACTTGACGGCCGGTCCTTTACTAGCCGCAGCTTCTTTGATATGAATCTGAGATGGAAGGACATTCCCGTCAATCATATGATGCCCGACGATGAAAGCGCCACGGGATTCACATACGACCTTGTTCTGAAGGAGCCTGTTGAGGCTCGTTATGTTCGATTCGATATTGAGGCCGAGAGGACCCTGACCGTCAGCGAAGTGCAGGTACTTGACCGGACCAGGTACAAGCCATTCGACCTACGGATAGCTCTGCCCAATTAGGGATGGATCATTGTGCGTTTGGCATGCTTTTGCCGGTCCGGCTGATAGAATGGAAGATGACGATTGGCATTGGTCCCCGGTGATAAGAAGGTGCATGCATATGAAAAGACAATTGGGTATTCTCGCTGTTGCTTTTGCAAGCTTGTTCAAGGCTGCTTTAGTATCGGCGGTGACGCCGCCACCGGATGAGTTCCGTTTTCGCAGCGAGTGGATGGGCCCGCTGCTTGGCGAGGCCGAAAAAGCGCCCCGCCCCCATCTTAGACTGCTGTATGAAGATGCGACTGAAGGAATAGGGCGCGGAGAATCCTGGCGAGGCACGCCGTTTCAGCTTGGCGAGAGGACTTATACGCACGGTCTCGCGTTTAACTCAACCAAGCACCTTGAGGTGGTTCTGGACAGGCCTGCAGAGCGATTCGTCGCTGATGTGGGATTAGAGAACAACGACGATACACGACGTGGTGCGGCAATGGGCCACGGGTCGGTAACGTTTCATGTGCTCGTCAAAGGCAAGGAAGTCTTCACCTCACCGGTGCTCCGACTTAAGGATGGCGCACATTCCGTCAACGTCCCGCTCAAGGGTGCAGCCAGATTCGAGATCCGCGTAAAAGACGGCGGTGACAGCCGCAGTTGGGACCAGGGACTCTGGGCCGACGCCGTAGTGGAGTTTCAGGACCGAACGAGAGTCAGGCTGCAGGACCTCCCGTTGGGACAGACTCTCAGAAGGAAACTGTCGCTCACCGAGCCGCCGTTCTCATTTCTCTACGACGGCAAGCCTTCAAGCGAGCTGGTCAAGAGTTGGCCGATCAAACGCAACACTCTAAGGCTCGATACACAACGCACAGAACATACGCTGGCCTACACCGACTCTGCGAGCGGCCTGCAAGTCCGTTGTGTTCTCATTGAATACCATGATTTTCCCACCGTCGAATGGACGCTGTACTTCAAGAATACCGGCTCACAAGACACACCGATCATTGAGAAGATTCAGGCGCTTGATATCGAACTGAGTAGGGGCGGCGATGGGGAATTCTTGTTGCACCATAACGTCGGCTCACCGGCCAACGGCAATGACTACGGCCTGCTGGAAACGCCGCTCGGTCCTAATGCTAAAAAGCGTCTTGGGGGCGCGGGCGGGCGTCCAACGAACGCTGACTGGTCTTATTTCAACCTTGAATGGTCGGGGGAAGGGATCATTGTCGCCGTTGGCTGGCCGGGGCAATGGGCGGCCGATTTTCTGCGCGACAGCGCGCGGGGACTTCATCTTCGCGCCGGCCAAGAATTGACGCGATTCAAGCTGCTGCCGGGCGAGGAAGTCCGCAGCCCGCTGATGGTTCTACAGTTTTGGAAAGATAACTGGATTCGGGCTCAGAACATCTGGCGTCGTTGGATGATGGCTCATTCCATGCCCATGCCGGGAGGCAAGCTTCCCCAGCCGCAACTGCTCGCCTCAAGCTCGCGCCAGTACAACGAGATGATCGACGCCAACGAGTCCAAACAGATCATGTTCATTGATCGCTACCTTGCCGAGGATATCAAGCTTGATTACTGGTGGATGGATGCGGGCTGGTATGTCCATCATGGCGGCGGCTGGCCGCGCGTCGGTACATGGCAAGTGGACACCGCTCGTTTCCCGCGGGGACTTCGGGCGGTCTCGGATTATGCACACAGCAAGGGCATTAAGACTTTAGTCTGGTTTGAACCGGAAAGGGTCACTGCCGGGACATGGCTGGCGGAAAACCACCCGGAGTGGGTTCTGGGTGGCGACAAGGGCGGCCTGCTCAATCTGGGCAACGATGCCGCGCGAATATGGCTGACCGGGCATGTGGACCGCCTGTTAAACGAACAGGGCATTGACCTGTACCGCCAGGACTTCAACATGGATCCTTTGGGGCACTGGCGAGGCGCCGACGCTGCAGACCGGCAGGGAATCAGCGAAATCAGACACATCACAGGTTATCTGGCCTACTGGGATGAATTGCGTCGACGGCATCCGGAAATGCTCATCGACTCATGCGCAAGTGGAGGTCGACGCAACGACCTTGAAACGATGCGGCGAGCGGTGCCGTTGTGGCGGAGCGACTACGCATTTGAGGCAATCGGCCATCAGTGCATGATGTACGGTCTGTCGCTGTGGCTGCCCTTTCACGGCACGGGAACCGTATTCACTCGCAACGCGCCCTACTACGGCAGCGGCCGAACACCGGTTGAGCCCTACGCCTTCTGGAGCAACGCGGGTCAGAGCATCGGCTTTGGCATTGACATCAGACTGAAGGAACTTGACTACGATGCGATTCGCCGCCTGATCGGTCAGTGGCGTCGAATCGCCCCGAATTACTACGGCGACTTCTACCCACTGACGCCCTGGAGTCGTGATGAAACCATGTGGATGGCCTGGCAGTTCGACCGCCCGGAATCAGGCGAAGGTGTGGTCCAGGTCTTCCGGCGGCACAAAAGCTTCTATGAATCCGCAAGCTTCAGACTGTTCGGTCTGGATGCGGATGCGGACTATGTGGTTTCCAACCTTGATACGGGCACGCAAGAGCATCGTAGTGGTCGCGAACTCCTGACGGGCATGTTACGCGTAGCCATTGCATCCAAGCCCGGTATAGCGATCATCACCTATCGAATGCTGCAACGAAGCGACGATATGATTGATTAGCAGAGCCCGGTGATGACGAAATGGATGAAAGGGACAGCCGACTCTGTTGCCGCACTCTGGGACAACAGAAACGGAAGGTTCCATGCAGTTCGACGAGGTCATTTCCGGGGCCACCAGGATGATGCAAACTCCTCGAGTTTGGAGTAGTCATTTTGCCAGGTTGTATACATTATCCCATTGATGTTCGGGATGTCTTTCATGGCTTCTTTCCACATCCGGCTGTTGTCTTCAACATTGTCATCGTAGAATGCAGCGATCATCTGCTGATGTCCACGGCCGGCAAAGAACTCTAATCCGAACCTTGCGATTGCCCCACCGCCCCATTTCATGATGATGATGTTCTTATCCAACCCTTCCCAGGAGTTTTTCAGTGTGTTGTTCACCAGGTAATAGTCGTCGCGGGCATTGTGGTGCGGGTCGAACATGTCGGACCAGACATAAACCGGCGTGTCTCCGACGGTGTCACGAATCATCCGATAGCATGTTCTGATATTGTGAGCGAGTAAGTCGCCTGAGCAGTCAAACTTTGCAACCTGATCGGGCTCCCATCCGCCACAACGGATTTCATCGTGTGACATGAAATATCCGTCCGGTCGCAATGAGGCTTCGGTACGCTCAATCTGCTCCCGGCATAGCTCGAAGACCCTGGGATCGCTAAGGCTGCAATTGACCTGCCCTCCGTAGACTATTGTGGGATGATAACAGGACAGATACACCGTCTGTCCCGCAGCAATCCGTGTATTTGTTGTCAGCATAATCCGGGGAGAGTCGTGGCGTGTATCGTATGACCCGGCCCATTGCAGTCGCCCCAGATGAGGGTCGGCAATACGCTCGAAATCCCGGCCTTCGCTGTAAGATACCCCATTGGCCCCGACGACTTCAATCGGCAGAGAATCGCGCCGAAGAATATTCAAGGCGGGCACGGTCTCTATCCGCAAATCATCCCACCATATCTTACCTCTACGGCCTCCCCATATCCCGGCGTATATTAACACACTGTCATTATCCAGACTGTTGAAGGTTACGCATTGCTCGACCCAGTCGGTACTAAGCCCGTTAACCTGGCTGATATAGCGGAATCGATCTCCCTGCTTAACCTGGAGATGCTGCCACTGCAATGTTCTACTGTCGGCCAGGACCAGCAGTCTTATCTCTCCGCCGGTCAAATCTTCGGTCTTCATCCAGACACGAATTCGATATTGCTGCCAAGGGTGAACCTTTACTTTCTGACAAATGCGGCCGTGCCCATGCTGATTGATATCGCCGACATTCTCAAATCTGATCGATACTTTACCCTGCTTCGTGATTTCATCGTCTATGAAGGAACCCTTGCCGGGATCGTCCTGAAAACTGAAGTGCAAGGCACAGTGGTCTCTGTAATCTTCAAAAGAACCATTGGCTATCTGGGCCATGGGCACGGGTGTGAGTTTGTCGGCGGTTGCCGTCAAGTGCGCTCTCTTAATCGGCATGCCCGAGGCTAGGTTGACATCGTGCCACAGCAACGAACCCGCATAGCCAAACGGAAATACACAGACCACCAATTCCATTTCCAGCTTCTCAGTGATGTCACGCAGGGATTGGGCGTTCTTCCGCCAGCGCTGCGCGTCGTCGAGCTGCCACCAGGTAAACGTCTTGTAATCCGTGAACAGGACTCCGTTGTATCCTGCCTTTTGGGCGCGTCGCAACAACTGTTCCAGCCTCTGCACATTCTCATTTACGTAGAGATTGCTCGAGACATACACCCAGCGCTTTGACAAGCTGCCGCGAGCCCGCAATGTGTTGGACAGCAGGCACAGAATCAGCGCGGTGAACAGCCATATCCTTCTTGTCTCAGCCAATAATGATGAGAAAATCCGTGTCGTACTCATGTCCGCCTTCTTTCAGATCGCCATTGTGCAATGCGCCCTGGTCCATGTAACTTTATCTTCTCCTTATACACTGTAACACGCAGGCAATACAAGATTGAAAAACGCACTGCATTCTGATATATACGTGTTGATTGATCTATCGAAGCGACAGAAGCCTGTACTGTATCGAGAATATGAATGGCATTCATCCATAGCAGCCAGCCGATGCGTAATAGACCGATACTGCTTGGGCCAAAGATGGTGGCGTTGGTATGGCTTGTGCTGCTCACTCACATCTTCCAAGTTGAGCCGGAGCTGGCCGGGCAAGAGCGCTCTGTATCCCTGGATAATTTTGAGGCTACCCCTGAAGGCTGGGAGTATGTCGGCGGCTGGGAGTTTCCTGGCGCCGCCGGCTCGCTCGAATGGGACAAGAGCACGGCCTATGACGGCAAGGGCTGTTTAAGACTCGATGCTGATTTCAGCCGTGGGGGAGCATATGTCGGACTGTGGAAGGTGATGCCGGATTTCAAGGGTCAATACCTGAAAGAAATCCGCCTGTGGATGAAGAGCAATGGCGTTGTTGATGTTGGTGTGCGAATCCTCGACGAGACCGGCCAATGTCACCAGAAAAAAAACGTGTCTCTTGCAAAAACGGATAAGTGGCAGCAAGTTATCCTCCGTATCAGCGATTTGGTGGGCGAAGAGTCATGGGGCGGTGCTAATGATCGTAAGTGGCATGGTCCGGCAAAGGCGTTCGGGCTGAACATCGGAAGCGACAGCCTCTCTGGCGGGTCGAAAGGAGCCCTCTGGCTCGACGATGCGACGTGCACTGTCATGACAGGCCCTGTGGGAACTCCGACGGTCCTGCCATGTACACTATCCCAGACTTCCTGCAGGCCGGGTTTCGGGACCTACCTGACCTATCGGTGGGATGCGGTCCCTATGGGCAGAGATTTCACTGTGTTTGTGCATTTCCGGGCCCCGGACGGGCGAATGGTCTTTCAAAATGACCACTCTCCGCCGATAGCCACCGCCGTCTGGTCGGGTCGAGTTGAATACGAAGAGACCATTGTCATTCCAACTACGGCGCCTGAAGGCGAGTACAACATCATGCTCGGAATCTACGACCCCAAACACGGAGGGGCCCGCCAGCTACTGAAGGCCGGCGATGGCGTCGCAGCGGCGGAAAACGACCCGACGGCATACAGGATCGGGGTACTCAAGGTTGACGCCAAGGCGCCTATCCCAAAACTGCCGGCTGCGACTTTGGACCTCAAAGGGTATCATCTGACATTCGATGAGGATTTCGAGGGATCGCTCAGCGTTTCTGCGTGGGGGCCAGGCACCCGCTGGATCGCACATACGCCCTACGCAGGCGATTTCGGAGACGCCCGATTCGCCGATCCGGAAGAAGGTTTCCCATTCACAGTCGAGAACGGCATCCTGCGAATCGAGGCCAGAAAGGATGGAGAAAGATGGCGGGCCGGGCTGCTGTCCTCTATGGATCCCAAAGGCAACGGCTTTGCCCAGAAGTACGGCTATTTTGAGATGCGCGCCAAGCTGCCCAAGGGTCTGGGCACATGGCCGGCCTTCTGGCTTCTCGGTGCGCCGTCGCTTTTGGACAAGTCGGCCACCGGCATTGAAATCGACGTGCTCGAAGAATACGGCGTCAACCCCAATGCACTTTGGACCAACGTGCACCTCTGGTATCCCGACAAAAGCCACAAGGCAGACGGCAGGGCGTATTTTGTTACCGGCATGACCGAAGATTTTCACAACTACGGTGTAATGGTCGATTCCGCCTTTATCATCTTTTATTACGACGGTGTGGAGCTGCGCCGAGTCAGAACCCCGGAGGAAGCCAAAGTCCCGCTGTATCTACTCGTGGACCTGGCCCTCGGCGGAGGCTGGCCCATTGACGAGACTCCGAATCCCTCCTACATGTACGTAGATTATGTCCGAGCCTATTCGAAGTGAGAATCGCAATGTAACAAGAGAAGAGAGACGCCGCAGGTTCACTGTTCGAGTTTAGAGGTGTAGTCGCAAATGAGTAATTCATTAGCGAAGTCTTTTGCAGTCATAGCGTGCTCAGTCGGAATTCTCCCCAGTGGAGTGGGCCAAGGTGGAGTCCCGGCAGTGTTGCCAAGTGGGGTAAAGGCTGTATGGGATGTTGATCGGGCCTATCGCGAGAGAACAGATACCAGAGAGCGGATTTGCATCAACGGTCTGTGGCGCTGGCAGCCGGCAGATGAGGGCACCAATGCGGTGCCATCGGGCAATTGGGGGTACTTCAAGGTTCCGGGGTGCTGGCCTGGAATTACCGATTACATGCAGAAGGACTGTCAGACAGTGCACGCCCATCCGAGCTGGCGGAGCCGGAATCTTCGCAGCATCAGCAGGGCATGGTATCAGCGGGAGATTACAATTCCCGCTGAATGGGCGGACCGGCGCGTCGCCGTCGCCGCAGAGTGTCTGAATTCCCACGCGATCGTATACCTTGATGGTGGGGATATTGGATCCATAGTCTTCCCGGGTGGCGAGCTTGACATCACGGCCGGCTGCCGGGCGGGTGCTACGCACGTTCTGACCATGTTTGTAACAGCCATGCCGCTAAAGGGCGTCATGCTTGCGTACAGCGACACGGCGTCGGCCAGGGAGGTAGAAGGTTCGGTGGCACGTCGCGGCCTGTGTGGCGATGTGTATCTGGTCAGTACGCCTGCTGGGGAACGTATTGCCGATGTACGAGTAGACACCTCGGTTCGCAAGTGGGAGCTTACGGTTGATGCCGCTCTGGACGGCTTGGCCGCAGACGCTCAGTATATCCTTCGTGCCCGGATCACCGACGCCGGCCGCAGCGCTGCGGAGTTCACCAGCAAGGCCTTCACGGCCGATGACCTCCAAGACGGCCGCCATGCATTTACGGAAGACTTCAAGCCCGAGAAACTCTGGGATATCCATACACCAGAAAACAAATACCAACTCGATCTCTCTCTGCTGGAGGCAGGCGGCAAGGTGCTGGATGTCGGTCATCCCGTATGGTTCGGGTTTCGCGAGTTGTGGGTCGACGGGCGAGACCTCTATCTGAACGGAACACGCATTTTACTGTCTTCGGTTCCGCTTGACAATGCCCAGGTCGGCGCCGCTTGGGCGACCTACGATGCGGCAAGAGAGAGCCTGGAACGGCTCAAAGGCTTCGGTATCAATTTCGTTTATACGCATAACTACGGTTGCGAACCCGGCTCGCATCTGGGCTTTGAGGAGGTTCTCAGGGCTGCGGACGATGTGGGGATGCTCGTGGCACTGTCCCAGCCACACTTCGGCCACTATGATTGGGAGTCATCCGGCGCCGATGAGACAAACGGGTATGCCCGCCATGCGAAGTTCTATGTACGTGTGGCCGGGAATCATCCTTCGGTCGTGTTCTACTCTATGAGCCACAATGCAACCGGTTACAGCGAAGATATGAACCCGGACATGATCGATGGGATCCAAGACCCCCGCGATACGTGGTCGTTGAGGAATTCGCAGCGCGCTCTACGGGCCGCGGCAATCGTGGAAGCCCTGGATCCTGGCCGAATCGTCTATCACCACGCTTCCGGCAATCTCGGGCCCATGCATACGAGCAACTTCTACGCTAATTTTGTGCCGATCCAGGAGATGTCCGACTGGTTCGAGCACTGGGCGACAAAGGGCGTCAAACCGCTTTTCACGTGCGAGTACAGCGTGCCGTTTCCATGGGATTGGACGATGTACCGTGGATGGTATAAAGGCGAGCGATCCTTCGGCAGTGCAAAGGTGCCGTGGGAATTCTGTATGGCGGAGTGGAATTCACAATTCCTCGGAGACGAAGCCTTCAAGATCAGCGAGATGGAGAAGACGAACCTGCGGTGGGAGGCCGAGAGGTTCCGCGCAGGCGGCCTCTGGCATCGTTGGGATTATCCTCATGTTGTAGGATCGAGCGGGTTTGTCGAACGCCATGGCATATATGCAATGTACCTTACGGACAACTGGCGAGCTTTTCGCACATGGGGTGTCTCGGCGAATTCGCCATGGAATCACGGGCACTACTGGACCCTGCGCGACGGCGTCGATAAGGGTCGGCAGGAATTCCAAGTCGACTGGGAGAATCTGCAGCGACCGGGGTTCAGTCCAGATTATATCGAACAGCGATATGAACGGATGGACCTGGCATTCGAACGGTCAGACTGGCTTCCTACGGTCGCAGCACAGGCCCTGATTCGCAACAATAGGCCGCTGCTGGCCCATATTGCGGGCAAGCCGGGGGCCTTCACGAGCAAAGACCACAGTTTCTTTCCCGGCGAAGTGATTGAAAAGCAGCTAATCGTAATCAACAACTCGCGCGAGACTGTCACCTGCGATTGCAGCTGGTTACTTGGATTGCCCCAGCCCATCGTCGGCAGAAAGACAGTTACCGTGCCGACAGGGCAACAGCAACGCGTCCCTTTGAGTTTCGAATTGCCGGGCGCTTTACCCACCGGCAAGTATGAACTGAGCGCCACCTTCAGTTTCAGTACCGGCCGGACCCAGACGGACTCATTCTCGATCCATGTCATCCCGCGCCCAGAAGCCCCACAAGGAGACGGAAGGATTGCACTGTTTGATCCCAATGGTCAAACCGCCGGACTACTGAATGGGATGGGGATCCGGTACCGATCCGTAGACGCCAATGCCGATCTTTCAGTGTTTGACACTTTTATCGTGGGTAAGTCCGCCCTGACGGTCAGTGGCCCGGCACCCGATATCACAGGCGTGCGTGACGGTCTGAAGGTGCTTATGTTCGAACAAACGTCGGATGTGCTGGAGAAACGGTTCGGATTCCGCACGGCCGAATACGGCCTGCGATGGGTCTTCAAGCGGGTACCCGATCATCCACTACTGGCCGGCATCGAGGCCGAGCATCTGCGCAACTGGCGAGGCGAGGCGACAACTTTACCGACGCGTCTGAAATACGAAATGCGACCACGTTACGGTTCGACGGTCAAGTGGTGCGGCATCCCCGTCACGCGGCTCTGGCGATGCGGCAATCGAGGCAATGTCGCCTCTGCCCTGATCGAGAAACCCTCGCGTGGTGATTTCCTGCCCATCCTCGACGGCGGCTACAGCCTCCAGTACAGCCCCTTGATGGAATACCGGGAAGGAGAGGGGATGGTGGTGTTCTGTCAGATGGACGTGACCGGGCGAACAGAGGATGATCCGGCCGCGCAGATGCTGGTCCACAACATTCTCAAATACGTCTCGGCATGGGAACCGGCGCCAAGGCGGTGCGTCGTTTATGTCGGCGATTCTGCCGGGAGGCAGCACCTCGAATCCGCAGGTCTGTCGCTGGATGCGTACGGCCGGACGAGTCTGTCGGGCGACCAAGTACTCGTTGTCGGGCCCGATGGCGGGCATAAGCTTGCAGGCGAAGCCTCAACAATAACCAAATGGCTTAAGGGCGGTGGCAACCTGCTGGCGATAGGGCTCGACGAACAGCAGGCCAGCGTATTTCTACCGCTGAAGGTCAAAATGAAAGAGGCCGAGCACATAGCAGCCTATTTCGAGCCGTCCGGCCTCAACTCGCCGATGGCGGGAGTCGGACCGGCGGATGTACACAGTCGTGAGCCGAGACGACTGCCCCTCGTCTCGGCCGGGGCAACTGTTGTCGGTGATGGTGTCCTAGCCAGCGTGGAGAGCATGAATGTTGTTTTCTCTCAGCTTGCGCCGTGGCAGTTCGACTACGGCAAGCAGCACAATCTCAGAAGAACATTTCGCCGCACCAGTTATCTTCTCACGCGTCTATTGGCGAACGTGGGATCGGCAGGGTCAACACCTCTTCTTGGGCGTTTCGGCGACGGAGTTGACACCTCTCAGGCAGAGAAACGATGGTTGGAAGGCTTCTATATGGACGTGCCGCAAGAGTGGGACGACCCTTACCGATTCTTCCGCTGGTAACATTGATTTGTGCGGACAGCTTTAATCTCGGAGGCAATGAAGAATGAAAACGAGAATTTTGTTTGTTACGTTGATTGCGGTGATCCTTTTGCCACTTCCGCATACCGTTTCGCGGAGCGTAGCGGCGACTCCAGTGAATCCTGATGCCTCTCCAGAAGCAAGGGCTTTGCTTAACTTCATCCATGCCATGTATGGCAAGAAGACCCTGTCGGGCCAGATGTGGGCACCTTGGGGCATTGACGAGATCAAGACCGTGCAGGAAATAACGGGTAAACTGCCTGCGATTCGAGGCCAGGACTACATCCATGAAAGAGCCAATAAGCGTGAAAACAAATTGGCCATTGAATGGTGGAAGGCGGGAGGCATTGCCACCATCATGTGGCACTGGGCAGCACCGTCCAAGGGAGAGGGCTACAATCAGAGCAAGATGACAATCGACATTGACCGATGCTTTGAGCCCGGAACAGCCGAGCACACCGCCATGTGGAATGACCTGGAGCGGATCGCAGATCACCTGACCGAGCTGCGCGACGCCAATGTGCCCGTCTTGTGGCGTCCCATGCACGAGTTCGATGGCGGCTGGTTCTGGTATGGCAAGGGCGGCAGCCAACGTTTCATCCGCCTGTGGCGGACCATGTTTGACTATTTTGTGAAGGAACGAAAACTCAACAACCTTATCTGGGTGCTCTGTCACTCTGGACGCCCAAAGGCGGACTGGAATCCAGGCAAGGACTACTACGATTTGGCCGGCCCCGACACCTACGGCAAAGGCATTCAGGAATCACTGTTCAACACCGCAGAAGCCATCCATGGCGACACCATTCCCATTGCCTACCACGAATGTGGAACCATCCCGGATCCTGATGAGAGTTTTGAGCGGGATGTTACATGGTCCTGGTGGATGCTCTGGCATACGGGCCATTTGACCAAGCACAATCGGGATGCGCTGATCCGCGCCTACAACCACAAGTTGATCTTGACCCGCGACGAATTGCCGAATATCATGGATTACCTTGAAGGCGCAATCGGGTTGCCGCCAGCCAAGCCAAAGGCCACGACGGCCAAGCCAGAGACTCGAAATGATGGCATGATTGCAGACAAACCATTATTCCGTGATCCCGTTTATGACGGTGCGGCCGATCCTGTCTTGTGCTTCAATCACACGGAGAAGAAGTGGTTTATGTTCTACACGAACCGCCGGGCGAATGTCCCTGACACGGTTGGAGTAAGCTGGGTGCATGGCACTCCTATCGGAATCGCGGAATCCTCGGATGGCGGAGCCACCTGGAAATACCGAACAACAGCAAGGATAGACTACAAGAAGGGCAAAGACACATACTGGGCGCCGGATGTAATCGAGCACAACTGCACTTATCACATGTATCTGACATACGTGCCGGGAATCTTCACAGATTGGAATGCATCGCGAGATATCCTTCATCTCACGAGCAAAAATCTGCTGGAATGGGAATATCAGTCTACGCTCAGACTTTCTTCGGACAGGGTTATTGATGCGTCTGTAAAGCAGCTTCCTGACGGAACATGGCGAATGTGGTACAACAACGAGATAGACAATAAGTCCATTTATTACGCGGACAGCAAGGATTTATATGTCTGGCAAGACAAGGGCAAAGCTGTTAGAGCCAGAGGAGAAGGTCCCAAGATTTTCCACTGGAAAGGACATGTCTGGATGGTTGTAGATGTCTGGAGGGGCTTGAGTGTGTATCGTTCCAAGGACGCTTTGAACTGGCAACTACAAAAGGACAACCTGCTTGAAAAGCCTGGCAAGGGCACGGACGATCAAGTCAAAGGAGGCCATCCGGATGTTGTAGTCAGCGGTGATCGGGCATACCTTTTCTATTTCACTCATCCCGGGAGACGAGGGCCTGATGCGAACAAGGATACTTATGAGCAACGGCGAAGCTCCATTCAGGTGGTAGAGTTGGAATTCAAAGACGGCTGGCTGACATGCGAAAGGGACAAGCCTACTCGTATCCTGCTGAATAGGGGATTATCGGTTGATATAATCGAATAAAGGCATTGTGCCTGTTGTGGTTGGAGATTGGGTGGCTACTCCATTGGTTCATGGTATATGCTGCCTGTGATTTCGCGTCAACGGTGGCGGTACGCCAAAACAGTACGAAAAAATGGCTTTTTGACGTTTTTGTTAGACTTCGTTGGCGTTCTTTGCGAGAAAACCCGCTGATTCCGCCAGAATCTTGTTGACAAGGAGATGAAATTACGTTACTATAACACTTGAAGCTTGGAGGAGCATTCTTAGTGAAGTGTATATGGAAAATCACAAAAGAAAATTGTCATTCAATAGAATTTGTTTTGATAGACTCCTGCCAATCGGGTAAAATACATAGTCTATCTAACCTCAGGGAGGAGATGCGAGCCAGCTTCTACAGTTTGTATCAGGCTCCGCTCTATAAAAACCTGTATCAAGAATTTTAACGCTAAACCCCCAAAGGCAGCGTGTGGCGTTCGTTGCAAAAGACTTAAAATGGCACGTTCGCGAAAGCGAGGTCTGTGTAAAAATCGGACTTCGTTTCGAAAAGATGATAACAAGTGAGGAGATATTCATTATGAAACCTACGTATTCTTATTCTTGCATATCCATCCTTGTGTTCTTATTCCTGGTTGGGGCGGCACCAACTTCTGGAATAGAGTACTTAATTCCTACCGATTCCACGATTGGAACCTGGGACCCAGTTTCCCGTACGTACACCCTTACCGCAGATGTCAGCGTATCGATAGAACTTCCCAAGCCTTTTCCCCAGTTAGGCCTTATAAAGATAGTCGAGGATAATCTTACTCTGGATGGTGATGGACATACAGTAATGAACACCATCGCCGGTGGTTGTAATGGAATTTACCTTTATCAGCGGACAGACGTGACTATCAAGAACTTGACCGTCAAAGGGTTTTACAATGGAATATTTCTGGGTAATTCGAGCTATAACACACTTACGGGCGTCACTGCCGAAGATAACGTGTATTGGGGATTCTACCTATCGGGGTCGAGCTACAGTGCAGTCACGAATAATATATTTTCGGGCAACTATGATGCACTTGTTCTTGGAGGGGGAAATAACAATGTCGTGGCGGGTAACACCATCTCGAACAACAGTCATGATGGGATCTATATCTTTAATTCCGACAACAACACGTTAATAGATAACAGCATTTGCGATAACAACATAGATGGAATTGCCGTTTTTTCCAATCTATGCCACAACAATAACTTGATAGGCAACACGGTGTCGGACAACACGACCGGAATATACGTTTGGAACGATGGCGGTGAGAATACGATTATAGGGAACACCATCTTGTACAACGTTCATGGAATCCAATCATTTGTTAGCTGGGGCAACAACGTGTTGGCAGATAACACCGTTTCATATAATGTTACTGGCATCGCCATGTCGATGAACAGGAGCAATAACACACTGGAGGGTAACATTATCACAAATAACTATGATTATGCAATTCGCCTTAGATGGGACTGCAGCAACAACACTGTTATAGGTAACACGGTCTCAGACAACGGTGTTGGCATTTACCTCCTGAATAATAGCAACGATAATCTAATCTACAATAACAACTTTGCAGGTAATACTATACAGGCCTATATCTCCAGTAGCAACGGCAATTTGTTCAACCTGGGCAAACCCACAGGTGGCAACTTCTGGAGCAACTGGACAAGCCCCGATAACGACCGCGACGGTTTTGTCGACTACCCATACTTCTTCATCGGCGGACAGGATAATCTTCCCTGGACTGATAAGGATGGCTGGCTCTCACCAAAAGCGGCGATTCGAGGACTTATCTACGAAGTAGAAGCGCTCAATCTCCCTAAAGGGATTATTAATAACCTGAATGCAAAGTTGGAGGCTGCACTACGGGTCATCGATGACCTCAACGAAAACAACAATGCAGCGGCTGTCAATTTGCTCGAAGCGTTCATCAATGCTGTTGGAGCCCAGCGTGGCAGGAATATTCCACAAGAAGATGCAGATGCCCTGATTGCCGCAGCTCAAGGAATTATCAACCAGCTCGCTACTGAGTAAGCGGACTGCCGAAAGACAAAGACTAATATTACTTATTAAGAAAAGAACTCACAAGTTCGTTTGCCGAACAGGTGCTTCTCACCTATGAGGACCGTGTTCAGAGTTTTGATATAGTATCCCTCAATAAGAGAGTACAAAAATCGGGCACGGCTTATAGTTTGTATGTCCCACAAGGATTTTTGGACTCGAAAGAAATAAATTCTCTTTCCAAGAGAAAGGAAAAGACCAGGCTTGCGAGATACTTCAGAGTCAGCGAGACACCAGCGTTTCACGCATCTGATCCGGTCATGCCGGTAAAAAAGTCGGTGTTTGATAACCTTCCATATCCTAAAAGAGGACTAAAATGTTGTCATCCGCATACAAATCTGCTGCTCGAAATCGAGTAAGCAGCTAAGCAAAAGACCTCTAAATCCTCGTCCATCAGGGAAAATCTTATGAAGATAATGGTAGAATACCCTGGTGGAGCTTGTCAAGCAAAATATCAAAACCCCGGTAACCGGGGGTGCCCGTCAAGTTTGTAGGTGGATTTTTCAGGCTGCTAATGGGTGTTGTGACCATAGGCTCTGCCACCTTTTATTCACCCATGTTACCCGCAAAGCTAACGTTGCTGACGAGCCGGCTCTGCTCCAGATCATACCGGATTGCTTCAAACGTCTTCCAACCACATGTTTACAAGCCCCCTCAACCACACCAGAGCCTATGTCATAACCTTTGCCCCGAAAAACGTCATAACGCATTTGCTGCTCGTTATCCTCTATGTACTTATGTAACTTGTCCAGCTCCTGTCGCTTTCGGCCTCTATGTCGCTTGTACTGCCTGTGCAAATCATTCAGCAATTGCCGCGTCTGTCCGTTCCACAGCCAACCTTCACGTTCTTTAACCCATATTTCTGTAGCTTCAGTACCTTCGCCAAAAAGAGCTTTCCCACAATCCCAAATGTGCTCCGAGGCATGATACCAATCGATGATAAATGTCGAACGACCAAAATGCTTACGACGTTCATTACGAATCCACGGCGCCCCGTCACCGAGAAAGACTACTTCCTTGGCCTGACGCAGGCCACAACGACAAGCCTCCAGCCAAACATACCAGCCAAAAGTCTCCGAATTGTCGAATCGCCCAACGTAACGCTTTTGCTGTCCAAATTGCCCATCTTGCCAGTAAATACTGCCAACCTTTACTTCGTGCCAGCCATCTGTTTCATGGGCTTTAGTGCCATCTACGGCCACATAAAGCCTTTGAGGCTTGGCTTGGGGCCGAGGGATTCGTCTGTCCTGAGAAAACCTCTCAAGCTGCTGGCTCTGATCCCTTAAAGCTACCGAACCTACCTGATGTACAACCCTTTCGACTGTCCGCTCGCAAACCTCTTGGCCGAACAGTTGCTCAATCTTTTGCGAACTCTGGGCGAAACTGTTATCAACCGCCAACAAGCAACAAACCTTGGCCAAAGCCGGGCTGATTTGCTCAGTACCTAATCCGCTGATAACATCGTACGGAGACAAACCGGCTCCACACTGCTGGCAGTGGTTTCGCGAGATATATCTCAACGACTCGACGATCTGGGTGTATGATCCGGATGGAAATCGCTGGAAGGACCTTCGGCCGCTGTCATCGCCGCATGTGTCGGGGTTGCGATGCGCATCGTGGGACAGCGATGCGCAGGTGATCGTACTGTTCGGCGGCGAAGGCAATCACGAGGGGACGGTGGTGTATGATCCGCACGAGAATACGTGGACGCGGATGAAGCCACGTGTCGAGCCGGCGTTTCGCAGCGCCGGCAACATGGTCTACGACGCGGCACACAACGCCACATACTGTTCGGTTCACAGTTCACGGACGATCCGCACACGTGGGCCTATGACTTGCGAGCCGATCGGTGGACGGATATGAAGCCACCGGTGCAGCCACCAACGAAAGAGAATGATGCGGTGCTGGCCTACGACCGGGCAAACGACGTGGTCATCGCCGTGGTCAAGATCACCGAGGGCGAAAGTGAGAATGCCAGGCATAGGCTTGAGACCTGGACGTATGACACGGGCGACAATCGGTGGACGCAGATGTTTCCGCCTCGCGAACCGGACGCGACGGGCAATCGCTCACGAGTGATGGTCTATGCGGATGCTCTGGGGATGGCGGTGCTGGAGAACCGTACACGCTCCAAGCCCGGACCGCCGGAGCAGCAGATGTGGACGTACTGCTTCAAGCCTGTTGGCAGTGGCGCCGGGCCTTGGATGGAAGCCCCGGAAGAGCTGCAACTGACGACGACATCGAACGCCGTGAGGCTTTCGTGGCGGGCGAGTGATTCGGAGGATGTGACTGGTTATGTCGTCTATCGGCGTGTCGGAGCGCATCCGTGGACTACAGAGTATGAAGCGATTGCGAAAGTCGGGGCGGATAGGACGGCCTATGAGGACACGACAACCGAGCGGAAAACGGTGTACTACTACTGTGTTGTCGCGGCCGGTCAGAAGGACGAGAGCCGGATGAGCGGAAATCCTCATGTCCGGTTCCTTGAGGGGCGTTGACGTTCTTTCACATGGCAGAATGTTGTGACACTCCTCAAATCGAAAGAGAGGAGACACGGGGAACACAAAGCATGCCTAAATGAGAGAGCTATATTACGTCTACTCGACCAGAATGTCACCATGTAAATTGTGGTGTTTTTTAGCCTCCGAAAAAAGTGATTTGTCACTCCTTTACAGCTTTTAAATGCGGCATCAATTAAGCCGATAGTTTGTATTGTGTGAAGGGTTGTTTTACAAAAAAGGTCAGAAATGGCTAAATTTATTCTCGCTGCCGCGCTGGTATATTACCGAGGTGTGAACATTGGCAGTATAAGATGGATACCTTGTTGTAAGTGAGGATGATAGGATGTGATGGGTAAAAAAAGTGAAACCAGCAAAAAAGGCGTAGCGCTGCTTGTTGTCCTATTTATCGTTATGGCAATAACGATTATGTCATTAGGCTTTTTGGCGCGAAGCGACGTTGAGCTGGCCTGTAGTCAGAATATGATACTTCGCACTCAAATGGATTATCTGGCTGAATCAGGGCTGGGGCATGCCAAGGGACTGATTCTCAATCCGCAGGATATAGCGTCGGAATATTGGACGGGCGCATCAGGTCAACAGTTAGTCGCGGGCAGTGATGATTACTATGATGTCAGTGTAGTTAAGCTTGGTGAATGTAATTACCAGATAGCCAGCACTGCGTACAGGCAAAAGGGTGGTGAACAGATTGGGCGCAGTAGTTTAACAGCTGAGCTGAGGCTTGATCCATGTATCGTATTCTGGTGCGCCAATGCTACGACAATTTCAGCACAGATCGTAATTCAGGGAGACGTCTACTGCGGTAACGGTTTAGGCAATCAAGGCATCATTGGAGGAGATGTCTATTCAACCGGAACTATAACAAACACTAGTCCGGGGCAGATAATGGGCCACACGTATGGCAATGTCATCGCAGCTCCTGTAGGCTGGCCGGGGCTTTCAATTGTTGATTTTAGCTCATATTACTATATTGAGCATTCAATGTATTCAGTACAACAAATTGCAGCAGGCAAATATGCGGATTTAAATCTAGGGCCCAGTGTAGATAACCCTGCGGGGATATATTATTGTGATGGTGACCTGGAACTTGAGGGAAATGTAACCGTTCAAGGGACACTCGTCGTCAAAAATACACTGGAGATTACTGGATCGGGGAACACGGTTACGGCGATTAAAAATTTTCCTGCGATAATAACCGGCGCAGAAATAGGGATAAATAAAAATACGTTACCTGGATTAACAGTCGAGGACTTGTTCAGGCTGGAGGCGGGATACGTATCAAGGCTACCACGGAAAATGCGCTCGTGCATATATTAGGCTGTTTGTGTATACTCAACAATGGGATCAGCATAGACAGTCCTACTTTTGGTACTATGACTATAAATGCTGTACCGGCAAGAGCCTCAATCCAAACTTGGCCTGGAGCTGGCACAGCACAAAGATGGAGTCCCGCCGCAGGAGCATTTTTCAAAAATATTCAAAGACCATAACAGCGAGTTTTAGAGTCTTATAAGGCCGAAAGAAAAGATGATTGGCGCCACTTAGCCCTTCGGGATACAACATCTGATAGAGGTGAATCAGTTCCCATCCACTGCAAGAGTCGCAATCGCATCTTACGATGAAACTTCAGCGACTCTCTTAAACTTGCCTCTTGTCCTCACAGCAAGGGGAAAACGGTATCCGAATTATGCCGAGTTCGCAAATGTAGGCTAAATGCAAAAAGTAGGAAGCACCCACAAATTTAAAGGCTCGTCTTATTAACTCGACATAATCCTGAACTCAGCATAAGGTTACAGAATCTTGTACAAGCTGAAATAATATTGCACTAAACGGCTCCGCCGTAGGTTCTTTCATGGATTCGCGGGGTGATTTCTTCCTCAAAGACGGCTTTTTCGTTAGCGTGCATTGGATTTATACTGCCTGGCTATCGCTCGGCGATGGGTTGAGCATCTTTTTAGGGCCACGTATTTTGAGAGGAATGAACAATGAGTAAGTGCAATATCACCCAGCAGGGTACCGTCCATCCAGGGTCTGATTCGGCATCTGTTAGCGCATTGAAATGTCAATTTATGACGGATATGGAACTGGCCGGCATGGGTGCTCCTTGCTCTGGGCAGGAGATTGTGCTATACTATTGGGGAGCTTCTAGAAGCAGTGCCATGCTCCCTTGGTGCTACAGTCATTTGTGTCTTTAGAATGGATTATTCTATTGATTCTTCTGGTTTCTCTGTAAACGCAAATGATTCTCATTCCTTGGTGAAGAGTATGAAAACATGGCTTCGTCCCATGGTTGTGGTTCTGTTTGTTCTCAGTGGTGTATGTGCGAGGGCTGAAGAGTTTAGCTGGCAGAAAACACACGCAGAGATTTCTTCGGCAGGTGACATTAAGTGGTTGCCACGACCGTTCAGATTTGCAGAGGGAGATTCAGTTCGCTATATTGATTATGAGGGGGGGAATGATTCCAGCGACGGTTTGACCAGGAATACTCCGTGGAAACACCATCCATGGGATCCGCAGGCCTCAGGAAATGCGAAACGATGCAAAGGGATTCACACTTACGTGTTCAAGCGTGGGGTGTACTACAGGGGCACAATGATCGCTCTTGAATCCGGCAGCAAAGGGAGCCCGATCCGCCTGACAAGCGATCCCTCCTGGGGTATGGGGGAAGCAGTGATCTCCGGCGGACATAGGATCAAGGGTGGATGGAAGAAGGGGGCTGAGAACAAGGACATTCCTCAGACCGACAAAGTCTGGCACATTGCTCTGGATTTCGTGCCGCGTACCGTTTATCTCCTGGAGCAACGGGGAGAATCCGCTTCAAAGAATGATACAATAACACGCATCCCTCTGGCGCGAATGCCTAACTGGAGAGTGTCTGACCCGGAGGATGTTAAGAGCGAGTGGTGGCACTGGGACAATCCGGGACATCCCTATTTTCATCTGACCATGCAAGCCGAGAAAAGCGGAAAAACGCTGGCTATGGGCAAGGATACGAAGCATATTACGGGGCCGAGGGACCTCTACATGGGTGCGATCATATGGGCGGAGTTCGGCTGGGTGGATGGCACGCCGTACCCTTCATACGTCCAGGGATTCGACGCTGAACAAAGGGCGCTCGGTTTTGAAGGATACCTTGGCAGCGCGAAATCCCGTGTCATAAGCAGGAACCACCGGTACTACCTCGAAGACAAACCGCATTACCTTGACGATCCTGCTGGTGAGTACTGGTTCGAAAAGAAGGGCAGCGGTGGAAGGCTTCACATTATGCTGCCGAACGGGCAAAATCCGAATACGGCGGTTATCGAAGCTGGAAAAGAGGCTACTCTCATCGATCTTACGGGACAGGACCATCTCGTCGTGAGCGGCCTGACATTCCGGTTTACGAATGTGTCCTGGGACTTGACCGAGATCCCGTGGTTATACTCACAGAAGTTCAGGCTCAAGAAACATCTCTACCCGGCATGCATCAGGGTCTGGGGGTCTGCTGACGACATAACGGTTGCGAACTGCAGATTCGAGCATGTCAACAGTGGCGTGCTCATGAAAGCGGTCAAGGCGGGCGACCGCATTGACAACATTGTTGTGCGTGATTGTGCATTCCGCGAGACCGACCACAACGGCGCGACCATCGAAGAGGGTCTGCTGTGGGGAGACACGCTTCCGGACCGGGCGGGCCATCTGTTTGACGTGAAGATACTGAGAAACTACCTCTACAGGACCGGCTTGCGTTCTCCCCGGGTGGGAGCAGCCAATGCCATCAACGTTGACAACGCCGAGACCCTGGAGATAGCGGGCAATGTCGTGGAGCGCTCCTGGCACGCCGGGATAAACGTCCGCGGCTCCAAGATAAGCAGCAACGTCAGGGACTGCCCGCTTACCCGCATACTCATCTACCAGAATAAGGTGACCGATTCAATACGGACAGGTGATGACTGTGGCAATATTGAGACATGGCAGGGAGGCAGCGCGTATGTATTTAACAATGTATCGGGCAACCCTGGAGGGTATCGACACGGTCACTGGGTATCAGATAAGGCGTCAAGTGCACCGGGCGGAGCACGATTCGGGATGGCGTATTATCTCGACGGTGCTTTCAAGAACTACTACTTCAATAACATCGGCTGGGGGCTGAGCAATGACATCCGGAGCAAGCATGGCGCCACGACCATGTTCCAGGAGATCATCAGCTATCAAAACATGTTCTTCAACAACACGGCCTACAATTTCGTGAAAGGGACCCGGCGCCAGGCTCCGCAGGCCGGCAGGAACAAGTTCATGGGAAACATCTGGGACAGCATCAGCGACTGGGTGTTCTGGCATACAAAGCCGGCCAAGACGCCTGAGGATGGCAATGAACGGGATGCAGGAAGAATAGAAAAGAGCTACGCTCTTGAGACCAATGCGTTTACAGGTAATGTATTTCACGATATCACGGCGAAATACGGTTCCTTCAAATCATCAGGAAAGTGGCATCATACCTTCGAACAGTGCAGACAGGTGCTTGAAGAAGTCAAATCGATCGCCTATGACCTCGGCGTTGTTGCGGATGGATCTATTATGAAAAATCCGGCGAATAGAGACTTCAGCCTGACTGAGGACTCACCGGCCATCGATCAGGGAGTGAAGTGTTTTGTGCCCTGGCCTCTGTATGCCGTGGTTGGTGAGTGGAACTTCTATCCGGCAGGCAATGATCCGACGAGGATAATGGATGAGCACTGGTACATGGCACCCTATTATTATACCAGGGACGATTATCATAAACTGCCCATGTTCCCCCTGACCGGAGTGAACATAACAAAGGAGAATTATGTTGACGGTCCGCTTGAAGACTGGACAAAGGGGGCCTGCACGTTCAACGGTGAAAACCAGTATGCGGTCTGCCCGAACACTGTATTGAACAGAACCCTTATCATACCAATCAAGTTCAGATGGGACAAAAACGGACAGGAGGAGGACAGGGAAGTCACAGGCAGGGGCTTCAAGAGTCCCCAGGTTTGGGATTCCAATTTCTGTATCGAAGCGTATTTCAAGACAGAATCGACAGGCTGTGTTGTGGTCCAGAAAATGGCCGAATCCGGTTATGGATTTAGCATTGACATTTCGGGCAACCTACTGTTCGAAGTGAAAGCTGCCGGCGTTGAATCCGGGCTTAAGAGCAGAATGAAGATTAATGACGGGAAGTGGCATCATGTGATAGCGGAAGCGGATCGCTCAGCTAAGAAGCTCACTATTTATGTTGACGGAAAGACAGATGCTTCAGGGGCCGGAATCGGAAACGTCTCTATTGACAATGACGGCGATCTGTTTCTCTGTGGAACTCCGAATGGTGAGCATTTAAAGGGAACGCTTGAATTTGTGCGAATATCGCTCGGAACTCTTAAAGATGCGAAGACCGACATAAAAGAGCTATACGCTTGGCAGTTTGACGGGCCGTTCCTACGCGATTTTGCGGGAAGGAAGCCGAAAGGAAAGAGAGACGCGGGGGCTCTTGAATTGATTGACTGACCAATCGTGTGGTATAAAAACATACAGCTGCTCTGAATTGTACTTACTCAACACTATATGATCCTTCAAAAATCAAGCTGTACAGTGTAAATATTGAACAGTTGTGAAATCATTTCTCCCGAACAAGTTGGAATCACTCCATTCCATTCGCTATTTCAGCCAAGCGTTCCCCGACCTGGCCGATGAGCAGTGATGCACCACATGCTTACGCAAGCGCAGCTACGGTGCCCGACGATTGTTCCTGATACTCGTCAGGAGCCCGATGACTCGAGGATCAAGATCGCGTCTTCCCAGCCTTCAGGGGTGGATAAGGATTGAGTGCCAGTATTCAAGAAGCTGCCGGCCGCAGTGGAGCTGCCAGTCTTCGGGTCGATCCAACGGGCGTCCACTCTGGCCGTGACAATCCTGTCCATATTGATCGAGAAAGATGCTCTGCTGCCGAGGTAGACCATGACCCACTTGCCGTCCTTGTGTCGGGCGGCGAGGTTCAGGATTTGGCCCTGCGTCTGGCCACCGGTGGCGAAGATTGACTGATCCGGGACAAGATACCACCACTCGCTGAGGTCCAAGAAGACCTTCTTGAGGATCCCCAACTGCACTGCACCGGGAGCGTCGAGAGCCTGTTTCCAGGTGGGCAGGACCCGCCAGCTATCGTTGTGGCCGTAGGTGTGGTGGGCGCCCGTCAGGTACGAGCAATAGGCCTGCCGGCGAATCCACAACGGGCTGACGTCGAAACCATATTCCGACCCCTGCTCATAGGCCCCTTCCGCCATCAACACGGGCTTGACCGGTTTAAGATTGTAGTCGTGGCTCACCATTGGATAGATCAGCTCGACGCTCTTCCACGTCTGCATCGAGTTGAAATCCAGCCAGCTCTCCTCGTGAATGAAGCTGGACGAGTAAGGAGCCGGGTCAGGCTTGAACGTGATCAGGTGATATCCGCCGTCACCTTCGTGAAGGCCGGCGGCCAGCTCTCGCAAGACCGGGACAAACTCCTTCTTCGCCTCGGGCGTCATCGACCAGACGATATTGGGCACGTTCTTGTATCGCTGTGCCAGCCACTTCGCCCAGGCCCGGCTGTTTTCCGCCGTGATGCACTTGCGGTATCGCTGGTGGTAGAGGGTCATCGAGATGACCACACCATTCTCACGGGCGATCTGGACCACGGCATCCACATTCTGGAAATAGGCCTCATTTGGCGTCAGCGGGTCGTCGTTGATCCAGGGCTTTTGCCCGTATACATTCGGCTTGGTGCCGTCGCCCACCCCCATCAGCATCACCTGAGCAAAGGCAAACCCTTTGTCCGCCGTCTTCTGCAGGATCGTGCGAGCGTCCTCGATTTTATACTCCCGAAAAAGCTGCCACTGGGTCGTACCGAGCCAGAAAACGGGCTTGCCCTCCTGGTCGACAAAGTACCGGCCATTGTCGCTTACCTTGATCGGATATAGCGGCCGCTCGCCCGCAACGACTGGCCCCATCATGGACAGGGATACAATCAGTAACGCCATTGTTCTGACCATCTGTCTCATTCTCGTGCCTCCCATCTCCCATTTTAGTCAATGACGCCGATCACAGTTTTTGCCCTATCCGAGATCTCCCATTTGACCTCATGGATTGCACACCTGCACGGTACACGTCCAATGATACCCAGGTACTGCATCTGATCGCAATAACGGCCTCTTGTGACATACGCTTGGAAACCACCCGGCTAAAATCAGAACCATCAAATCATCGTTCTTCGTTCTTTGTGGACTATCCTTCGACCGCCTCATGCTTTTTGATGAAATCCGGGTCAATCTCCACACCTAAACCCGGACCGGTGGGGACTTTAATCTTCCCGTCCACCACTGACAGGGGCGATGTTTTACAGTCAAATTGTACGTTCGTGTTTAATCCTTTAAATTCATGATGGGCAAACGCGTTGGGAAGGGCAGATACAAAATGAATCATGTAAAGGTATCCGAGTCCTCCACCAGACATATGCGGAGTACAAGCTTTTCCGAATGCCCGTGCCATACGTGCCACTTTCATCGAACGAATCATGCCACCAAAATAATAGTTATCAGGTTGAACAATTTGCAGCCCATCATTAGCAATAAGCCAGCGAAAACCATGCAGGCTGTACTCCTGTTCGCCGCCTGCAATTGGAATGGTCAGTGCATCAGCAACCTGTTTCGTCTCTTCATACCAGTCGAAAGGAATCGGTTCTTCAAAAAAACCATAACCGTACTCTTTCAACAACCTGCCAACCCTTATCGCCTCATCCACTGAATAAAAACCGTTTGCATCTGCGTACAAAGCCATTTTATCGCCAAATGTTTTGCGGATTAGCGGAATGATTTTTTCGGTCCTTCCTTTTGGAGCAACGGCATTAATGTCCTCAGTCATGAACATAAGACCGCCAACCTTGATCTTGACCGCATGGGCGTTATACTCCGCTACATCCCTTTTTATCAGTTCCAGGGACTCCTCCAATGGCCTTTCGCGGTATTCAGTAGCCTGGTATACTGTTACTCGCGGGTAGTGGATTTCTCCGATCAACTGGCCGATGGGCTTGTTAGCAATACGCCCCAGCATATCGAGAATCGCGAACTCAATTGTAGCCAGAGGTATCCCGAGCGCCATGCCGCTCAATCTGAAATTGAGCTTATATATATACACCTTTTCAAGCAGCAGATCCAGGTCGCGTGCATCTTTATCAATAAAGAAAGGTTTCAACGCATTGACAAAAATTGGATAGAGCGAATTCAGTCCGTTGTGACCAACCGAAATCCCCTCTGCACCATCAGAAGAACGTACCCGGCACAAGAAACTGCTCCTATAGCGAAGCAACTCGAGGCTTTTAATGATCACGGGACTAGAAAACAGCTCCTTCTTCAGTACCGGCTGTTTAAGTACTTCATCGAGACGGGCATAATCAGGTCTCTGGGATGCTGAACCAAGCTCCTGGGCTTTTGAGCCACTGCATGAACGTGACCATGTGGCAGCGAGCCCACCAGCAAGGGCAGCACTTATGAACTTTCGACGATTTGTTCTCATGACATAATTCCCACTTTCGGTAATCGTTACGGGCTTAAGTATTTTGAAATATGCTTTAGCTATCTGCCAATCTGCAAACCTGCATTAGAAGGCTTCTCTGGCGAGTCAGCTTTATTGCCTGATGTTCTCGCTGACAGGGCTTGCTCCTCATAACTTAGGCCGACCATAGTAGCTGCTGAAGCAAGGGTGGACTTTTTAACAAAGCTGCGGCGATTCATCTTTTTTGACATGATATACATTTCCTTTTGTCAACGGTGAAGGCAAATTCTTAAGCCGATATCTCCTGTATATATTTGCTCAGCTACACTGCAAAGCCTGATTTCCGATATCATTGTGGTTGGCATCACCGTGACATTCTTTTGTCTGTTCAAGTGTACATTCTTCCGGCCTTGTTTTCAGATTCTCTGGCTTTTCACATTGCTTTTCTGCATCGCACATAATCAACTCCCTAAAACCTTATTGCTTGTTGGTCATTTTAGCATAGGGCTTTTGGGAAACAAATTCTATTTTCGCAACTTACCATCACCCTGCCCCTGCTAAGAATCACATGCGGGCAGGTAAAGTTAAATATGGAACGACCTTTTTCAAGTCATATGATTGGGTGTTTTGCTTCATTTTTCTTATGACACTGTAAGGTGCAGGCTGCTTCGGCGATGAATCAGTCTGATATACGTGGATTAGTCCCCAAGCACAGAGGTTTCTGCTAACAACTCAAGGAAAGGCCGGAATTAGTCTGCGGCCTCATTTTGCAGCAAGTCGCAAAATGGGAATCCTCTAATATTGTTACCATTCCCCTTTCATGCCAAACCTTGCTTCCGTGTTCCTATCGAACGTATCACATGCCGTGTCAATAGCCCGAAGTGCTTCCTCAGCTGTCTGCCCAGAGACGTTACGAGCGGCTGTGATCATTGTCTGGCATTCATTAGAATCCATAAATCGAGCCGCCTCCAGCAATTGAGTTTGGTCTTCCCTCGGAATTACAAGAAATCCATGTTTGTCTGCATGGATCAGCTCTCCGGGCTTAACGGTCCGTCCGAACACCTCTACTTCACAATTCCAACGTACAGGGTGGCTATATGCGTGTCCAACACACAAACGCTTTGCAATCGCCTTGAATCCCACATTGTATATTTCATCGAGGTCCCTAACTGCACCGTCAGTGATTGTCCCTATACATCCTAAGGCCTTGTGAATACTGCTGTTTACTTCCCCCCAGAAGGAACCGAATGTTCGTGGCTTATCCAGGTCCTGTACTACTACTATTTTTGGACTGGATATCGACGCCACATAGCTCCGATACTCGCTCCAGGCCTTCGGATTTCGTCGAGGATGCTCCTTATTGCTTGGTTCGATGACCACTGTAACCGCGTATCCTACCATAGGACCCATCTCTGGCATGAAATCTCGGCACTCTTCCAGATTGAAGGCGTCTTTACCGGCATCCAATTTAGTAATCTGCTCCCATCCATTATAAATCGTCGGAGTATTCCATCGCTCTAATTCGAGCAGTTCCCCATGAGATAAGGGGTGTTGGTTTGTTTTTTTCATGTCTTTTCAACCTCATATATTCAGGGAAGAAAACTGAATGAATAAAGTTTCGCATTTCTCAGTTTGAATTCTATCCGAATTATTTTGCCCTTGAGGGTCTTGGTTGTGAATTCACTCCGCCATTCCACCCTGGTGTCCGTAACAGTCTGGCTGACAGGTTGGCTTGAAGCGATCTCTTCTCCGTTGTCATCTAGGATTCTTGTTCTTACGAATCCGTCTTCCTGAACGTCGGCACTGAGAGCAAGTGGCCGCCCTGTGGCAAGCAGTTGGCTGGTGGTGACGAGGGCTGAAGCATCCTTGGAGATTTGCTCGTAACCGGCAAAGCCGTCCGGCCGAAGCGTCGCGAGGCAGAAGGCTCCTTTGCGCCAGCCGAAGTGCTTATCGTCACTGCCTCCGTAGTAAAGGCGGATTTGGTCTCTCAAGAATACCGGGTATGCGGCCGCGTATACACATCCCCAATCGTACCCGCCTTTCCTGGGACTGTTAGCAATCAGCGGGCTGCCGGCATCGATCCGATGCCACGTAACAGTATCCGGGCTCCAGGCCAGTTCTGTGTGGGTGCGGTCGGCCTTGGAATTACAGATAGCAGGCAAGCCAATGTAGGCGCCCCCGTAGTAGAACACGGGCATAGCGTACGTTTTCAGATGGTCCTCCAAACCCTCGAGCACAACCTTGGCCTTGCTCCACTTGAGGAAGTCTTTACTGGATGCCCTTGCTACCTGTCGGCCACGAGGACGGGCCCACGTTCGGGTGATTCCAACATACTCGCTAAGCGTTGGCGCATAGAAAGCATTGTTGTGTGTGTCTCCGCGAACATTGGCTTCGGGGCATTCAATGGCTTTACCCCAATGGAGCCCATCACCAGAAAACGCCACAGAGATTTTCTGTCCTTTAAAGAACATCTTATATCGACGCTTCGGATCAGGATCATAAAAGTCCTTGAACACACCGGCCCCGTGCGGCCCTCTCCAGACGATGTTGTTTTCTTTATTGCCGCGGAATTCAACGAGCCCGAGACTTGGCTTCTCCCACCGGATGCCATCACGGGAGACTGCATAACAGATTCCCATTTCTCTCCGACGTCCCGTATGGTCACCCATGTAGCGGAACTTGCCGCCGTTCACGCGGTCCTCGGGGGGCGTGTTTGTTGTGCTTTCGTCAATGATGAACGGGCTGTACCAGCATTTGTAGAGCTTTTTTTGTTCGTCATAGATTACGTTGGCGTAGAGATTATCGAAGCGGGGCTCCCAGGGCTTGTCTTCTGCAAAAAGTGGGTTGTGCCTGCTTTTTTGCACCTTGCCAACCGCAAGTTTTGCGTTTGTAGTCCTTTCAACAATGCGGCTATCCAGCAGAAGGAATCTGTCTCGCTTCATGCTGTCATTGCCTTTTACGGCAGCCATATTTTCATTCGCTTCGGATGTGCCGATGTGGCCAAGTGCCCGGGCGGCATAATCGCGAACACCCTTATCTTCGTCCTGAAGCGCCTTTATCAACGGTTGGGCTGCCGGTTTGAGCACTGTTTTGTCCTCAACTTCTGAAGCAATACGCCCCAGCGCCTCTGCGCACTCCTCGCGCACCTCGGCATACTCATCGGACAGGCCTGTAACCAACACTGCGATAGCGGATTTAACTGCCACCTCGTCCTTGATTCGAGATGCTATAACACCCAATGCCTCAGCCGACTCATCGCGTACCTCCATATCATCATCGTCCATTGCTGCCACCAATGGTGCTACGGCGGGTAACAACGCCGTTACGTCTTTGACTTGCAGCCCAATTCTTGCCAGCTCATCGGCAGCGTTCTCGCGGACTCTCGGATTCGCATCCCTCAACTCAGTGACATAGCCAGGGACTTGCTTCTCAGCAGACAACGTGTGCCTGCGTTGTTTGGCAAGTATTCGGCCGACGATTTCTTTAATATCCTCCTTCGAATCTACGATGGATTTGGACTGTTCCGAAATAATCTTGGCCTGCGATTGTAGGTCGAAGCCGAACGAATACAGCTTCGCATTCTTAAGTTCGAATTTCAGCCGAATATTTTCGCCTTTGACATTCTCGATTGAGAATGCCTTTTGCCACTTTACTACAGTGTCTGTAACAGTTCGTGTTATCAACTTGCTTTCCGCCAGTTGTGTATTGTCGTTGTCGAAAAGCTTTACCTTAACAAATCCATTCCTTCGAACATCTGCGCAAATCTGGAGTTCGCTGCCGGTACAAACAACGAACGTGGTTGTAATAATCGCCGGGTTGTCTCCGGATATCTGCTCGTAACCAGCCCAGCCATCCGGCCGCAGTTTTGCCAAAGCCAGGTAGCCCTTGCGCCAGTCGAAAAAGTACCAGTCGCAGGCACCGCAATAGATTCGGACCTAATCATCTAAGAAAATCGGGGCTGATGCGAAAATGGTCCCCCAGTCGTAGGGCATTTCTCCATACTGCTGCTCCTCTCCAGGCGTGTGTCCAATAAACGGTTTGCCTTCCTGTATGCGATGCCATGTTATTGTATCAGGACTCCACGCAAGCTCAACATGCTGCTTGAGGTGGTAGTTGGAACCTTTCTTTGGAAAATCCATAATCCCCAACAGCCCGATATATACATCCCCGGTCCGAAATACAACCATATCGTGGGTCTGCAACTGGGGCTTGATACCCTCAAGAACAACCTTGGCTTTTGTCCAGTTCACAAAGTCGGGCGACTCACTCCGCGTCACCAGCCGAATGTTGTCTCTGGTCTTGAGACGCGTAATGCCCACGTACTTGCCCAACATCGGGTCCCAGAATGCGTTATTGTGGGTGTCGCCCGGTGCATTGATCTGGGGGCACAGTATCGGCGAATCCCAGTGGACGCCGTCGGGGGAAAATGCCACTGCCATCTTCTCGGCCCGGAAGAACATCTTGTAACGCTTAGCCGGGTCGCTTTCACGCAGATCCTTGAACACGCCCGCGCCGTGCGGACCACGGAACATACCACGCATCTCCTGGCCGCGCATAAGAATATTGTTCTTTTTATTACCGTCAAACTCGACCAGGCCCAGTTCGGGCTTGTCCCAGTGAATGCCGTCCTTCGAGACAGCGTAGCAGACACCCATCTCTCGGCCATTTGGCCTAACGCGCATGTACTCCCGCGATTCAGGATTCCGCTTTTCGCCCGGCGTGCTCGTCGTCCTCTCGTCGATGATAAACGGGCTGTACCAGCACTTGTAGAGCTTGTCCTGTTCGTCGTAGATAACGTTGCAATAGACGTTATCGAAACGCGGCTCCCAGGGCTTGTCCTCTTTGAATAACGGATTCCGCATGTCCTTTTGTACCGTGCCGACAGTCAGTATTGCACTTCCCGTCTCTTCGATGATTCAGGAATCAAGCAAAAGGTACGTGTCGCGCCTGGGAACGTCATCTCTTTGCTCTATGGCGCCGTTTGCCCCGCTAACCCAGAGGAGAATAGCCATTATTGCTATAGTCACTTTCGCATTCACTCCTTTTTCTCGCTTAGTCATCAAAATAACCTATAATTTCTTGAACCCAAAAGAATAGACCGGCATTTCCATTTAACATACTCAGCAACACTCACCCCTACCGAAAATTCACCTCTTCTCTATTTGCAAGCACTTATAGTAAAATGGCCACCATCCATTGTATCTAAGTTCCCCCTTCTTGAAAGTGAAATTCGAAGTCATAGTGGTTGTAATGCGTGTGGCCTTCTGCCAAGATAGGTGCTTGGCAACGTATTGGTACGATGGACCATGACATAAGTAGATTCACAAAGTCCATTATAATGCATCGTGAAGAGGAAAAGCTGTTCAGATAAGCTACTAACGTTGGCTGATACGTTGCAACATGGATGCCTCAAAGAAAATTTTTGTGGCATCAGGGATTCTAATATTTGACTTTGAGCTCTTCATAGGTGGACGTTGTGTACCTTCCTCGGTTTACGAGGAGGATCACAGCGACTTGGCAACGCGGTAGTTTGAACGTATTTCTATCGGAGTCTTCTTCCTTTCTTCATCAACTCTTGCATAGTCTCGGCAAAACTTTTGCCGGCCAGGATCATGAAACGGCCGCTGCCGAAATAGTGGCAGCCCTTGGCAGATGTGGCGCGATTGAGCATTGCCCGCTCTTGTGGTGTAATCGGCGTTTTCTTGAGATCTCGCTCCGGATAAAGCCAGCCGGCGCATTTGATTTCAAGGACCTGCGGGTGCAATAATTGTGCGGTTTCAACCGCCTTGACGTTGCCTTTGAATTCCGGTACGAAGTCTACGAAGCGCTGACCGTCGCGCACGTCCTTTTGTTTGGGATTAACCTCGTTGTGGGGACCGTTGACGCCCAATATGAAATACACGCAACTCACCAACTGGAAATGGCACTAGACGATGGAAAGCCAGGGGCACGACAGACAAACTACAAGAGCCTCTTTCAGCGCTCTTGGCAAGTACTCGGGTCAATCCCAGCAATTTATGTATCCTGTAAGGTGCTGATTGCCCAAAGATAATACTGCCTTAACTCGCCCTTTGCGCTGGCGAGGGACGTCTTCAGTGCTTCCAAAGCTTCCACCCTTCCTTTGCCTATATTTGCCAATGCGATTGATGCATTTCTCCTAATCACATCATGGTATGCTTCGCTGAGGATATCTGTGAGAAGAGGAGTTCTCTCGATGTTGTCAAGATACTTGTGGCTGGCATGATGCAGTGAGTCGAAACCGGAACGAGGATCAACGTCCCGAACAACAAGTTTTCTATTACCTGGACACACCTCTTGGCAGATATCACATCCACATACCCAGTTCTGCATCTTCAAACGAAGTTCCGGTTGTATATATTTCTGTTTTCGGGTGAGAGGGTTAATACAAAGCCTCGGATTCACTTTATAAGGAGCATACAAGGCGCGAGTCGGGCAGGTCTGGAGACAGACCTCACAGTCATCACAGGGCGGAGTCATTTTTTCGAATCTGTCAGGGGCAATAGGCATGTCAGTGATGACATTGCGGAACCCAACATATGAACCACACTGTTCTGTCAGTAAAAGTCCGTTCTTGCCATAAGCACCGAGTCCAATACGGTCGGCCACGAACTTCAAAGGAATGTTCTGCCCTGCAACTGCTTTGTATCCACTCTCTTCAATAAAATCGGCGACTTTCTGGGCTATTTGCCTGACCACAGGATAGCAACTGTAAGTCCGTGCGATCTTGCCACGGAGTTGTTGCCGCAGGTTCGTATAAACTGCATTTTTATCGTAAGCACCCACACCAAGTATGATTATTGCCTGGGCATCCGGCAATGTTTCTCGAGGTTGAGAAAGACGTTCGAAAAATAATGTCTCGCCTGGAGGAGCCATATAGTCCTCCAGGCGTGCCTCAGTTTCCTTGGAGCGTTCCCGAACCTCGGCCAGATAATCGGAGTAGACTTCTACCCGGGCGACTCCGACCAAGTCAGCCCCTTGTGAGCGTGCAAAGCCTTTGATTTCGTTCTTAAGAGGCACAACCATTCAGACATTAAACTCAATAACTGACAGAAGGAATACTCTACCACACATTGTGATGTTGTCAAGCAGGGCAAGAACCTTGCCACTGTTGGAAAGTCGTGCTATTCTATTGAACAATACTCAAAAGGGAGCCGATGCTCTGAACCACCGCCGATTCAGTCGTTCGGCAGAGAATTATGAAAGGGCTTTATCAATGAAGATTATGACAATTCTTGGAAGTCCCAAGAGGAATGGGAATGCAGTACTGCGAATTTGGAAATGGTGAACTCTCTGGGAGCCGATAGCACCCGAAAGAACCGAAGATCTAATTTTCCTCAAAGAGCTTATTGAGGCGGGAAAGATAGAATCGGTCATTGACAGACGCTATCCGTTGGAACAAATTGCCGAGGCTCATGGCTATGTTGAAAAAGGGCACAAAACTGGAAATGTAGTAATAACTCTGGAACATTACAACAAAACTCAATGGGGTAACTGTGCAGGATAATTCAAACAGAAAGACCGCAATAATTGTGGGAGTATTATTTCTAACTGCGTTAGGTACGAGTATTCTAGGCAGTGCAGGTTTCGTAGGGCCTATTATAAATACTCCGGATTATCTTGCTGATGTCTACCCAAATAGGACCCAGGTTATGACAGGCATGCTCCTTGAGTTAACTTGTGCCGTTGCGGTTGTCGGTATTGCAGTGTTGCTGTTTCCAATCATAAACAAGTATAATAAGAGTATAGCTTTGGGATACCTTGGCTTGAGGATTATTGAGTCCGTACTCATTTGTGCTAGTGCGATCAGCCTACTATCACTATTGACATTGAGCCAGGAATATGTGAAGGCAGCGGCTCCGGACACTTCCTCTTTTCACACTTCAGGCATTTTGGCCTCGGCAGGATATTATTGGGCGTTTCAGATTGTTATCCTGGTTTGTGGTGTAGCCGGTGTGATGCTTTGTTATTTATTATATCAATCAAGACTCGTTCCACGATCTGTATCAGTCCTTGGCATCATTGGATACCCCTTGTCGCTAGTACCGCCCTTGTTAGATATGTTCGGCCATAGTGCAGGAATGATCGCATTTCTTCCGGGATCCCTATTTGAAATTATTCTCCCGATATGGCTGATAGTCAAAGGATTTAATTTATCTGTGACCACTTCTGAGTCCGCCCAAATAGATTCAAACGAGACCAGATGACCCACGTAAAGTGGCAGGAGTATTTGTGAAAGCAGTTGTATACACAAGATACGGACCACCGGAAGTTCTGCAGCTCAAAGAGGTTGAAAAGCCTGCTCCCAAGGACAATGAAGTACTGGTAAAAGTCCATGCGACATCCATAGTGTATTCTGACTTGGCTTTCGCGAGAGGTAAGCCGTTCTTGGTCCGCCTACTTGGCTCTGGGCTTCTAAAACCAAGACACAAGATACTGGGAGTTGACGTAGCGGGGCGGGTTGAAGCGGTTGGCAGAAACGTAAAGCAGTTTCACGCAGGTGATGAGGTATTCGGGGACCTATCCGAGTGTGGTCGGGGCGGTTATGCCGAGTATGTATGTGCTCGTGCGAACGCATTGGCGTTGAAACCGGCCAATTGTTCATTCGAGGAAGCAGCGGCCGTACCTGAAGCGGCAGTCGTCGCCCTGCAGGGTCTTCGCGACAAAGGACAGATTCAGCCAGGGCAGAAGGTTCTGGTCAATGGTGCGTCGGGAGGTATCGGTACGTTTGCAGTGCAGATTGCCAAATCGTTAGGGGCTGAAGTCACTGGCGTGTGCAGCACGAGGAATTTGGACATGGTGCGCTCGATTGGCGCAGACCAGGTCATTGACTACACTCAAGAAGACTTCACCAAGAATGGGCAGCGTTATGACCTGATTCTTGCCACTGCGGGATACCGTTCACTTTTTGATTACAAGCGTGCATTAAGTCCCAAGGGGATTTACGTCGTGACCGGAGGTTCCATGGCTCAGATTTTCCAACCTATGCTCCTGGGACCATGGATTTCAATGACCGGGAGTAAGAAAATGGTTAACCTGTCTGTGAGACCAAACCAAGAGGATTTGGTCTTTGTGAAAGAGCTTCTTGAAGCCGGTAAAGCAAAACCTGTTATAGATAGACGTTACACATTGAGTGAGGTCGCTGAAGCGCTCCGGTACTATGAAGGAGGACACGCCCAAGGAAAAGTAGTAATAGCTGTAGAACATAATAATAAAACCTAACAAAGCGCTGCACACGACATTCCCTCCTACATTCTAAATTTTATTAAGAATTAAAAGATTAGTCCTACAGGTCTCATCTATAATAGTTTTTTTATTATATTTAAATCTGGACAATTCTGAGGGGGATGTGGTGAGAGGCTGGGGAGAACATGTGCGTAGATTGGCGGAGAAAACTGGTTCTCGTTTCTATCTTGACTCCCATTCACGGTTGATATCTGAATGTGAGAGCATTGTGCAGTTTCTCTACCGCGTAACTGTATCCTATTGGCTTCATTGGAATTCGATTTAGCTGATGATTACATTGGAGAATCGTCTGAGGAGTCGGATCTGCAATCCCTTCCAAATAGCCCTCATAGCAATTCACCAGATCATTCATAGAACCTAACACACTTCGATTCTGAGCAGGAGCATATTTGATCTCTGTGTAATCCTGCATGATGGAAAACACTACTTCGTCTTGCAGTTGTTCCTGCCGAAGTGAAATATATAGCTGTCCCTGAAACAGATCAGAAAGTTTTTGAATCTCTTTTTTCTTGGCCTGAAAAGCAATAAAGGAGAACAACGTCATCTCATTTGTAAAAATGACGCACTTATAACGAGATATTCGTATCAGATTGGCATACCAGTCCCCTAATCCTGTCTGAGGGACATCTCCCTGGAAGAGGTCTTCCTTCTTCAGACCCATTTCTGTTCTTAGTTTGTTGGTACAGCGAAGTAGATGCATGGAAATACATTCACCCCGTTAATCCCGATAGGGAGCAACTATGTCGTAGGAATTGGGAATTCTGACTGTTCCGTTGTCCTTGCTCCTACCAGGTAATGGTGATATTCTATACAGAGTACTTGGCAGCAGTGCTAATCCGTAGGTAATCAAACCATCTCGTCCTGTGATGCGACCGAGTTCAAAAAATCCCTAGAAACTTGCGTGGTTTTGCCCCGGCTTTTTTCAGCAATTCCATCATCTGTGTATCCTTGTTGTCTGAAGCCGCCTTCCAGGGTGTAATCCCCTCTCGGTTTTCTACATGAACCTCAGCCCCGGCTGCAATCAAATCCCCCGCTACATCTGAATGTCGAAGTAGCATCGACAAAAGCAAAGGGCTGTTACCATGATGATCAAGGGCATTGATGTCTGCTCCTTCGGCAATTAAGTATTTTACTGCCTCTCGTTGACCGGCATATGCCGCTGACATTAGAATGCTAAATCCAGTATGTGAACGTACATGCAAGTCTGCACCCTGTTCAAGCAGTAACTTTGCAGCCTCGACATCGCCACTGCAAACCGCATAATGTAAAGGCTTCAAATTGTACCTATTCCCGACGTTGACACTCGCACCTTTCTCAATGAGATATCGTGCGATGTCCGAATGGCCGAAAGCCAACGCAATCATTAAGGTGGAGTTTCCAGATTGGTCCGTGGTATCGATATCAGCTCCTTTCTCAACCAAATCCTGTACCATATCCAGATACCCGCTTTGAGCGGCCGCCATCAGAGCAGTAACCCCCATGTTGGTTTTCGCGTTGAGTTCAGCATTGTGATCCACAAGATTGGAGACTGCCTGCAAATCGCCCAGATATCCAGCCCAATGTAATGAAGTCAGACCATATTTGTTCTTCGTAGTCTGCAAATCCTTTTTGGGAAGAGAAAACTCACAATAGCGGGCGTATCGTTCAACGTGCTCCAGAGAAATCCCCCTTTCATCAAGATCCGCCTCACTTGACTTAGGATACATCTGTCTTACATGATTTACCCAACTTTCGGCGATCTTGTGATTCTCCAAAAACGTGTAATCCCGAAATGCATCAGTTACATCCCCTGTATCCGACGTATTTAAACCCAGTACTTGCACAGGTGTGTCACTGGTGAAGTCAAACGCATGCATAGAAAAATGACGAATTTGGGGATGTGAACCTGTCCGGAAATAAACAGCTCCATTCTGCATATCCACTACGTAAGAACGGCGTGTCATCGATCCGCCAAGGTTCTCAAGAATGGCAAAGACGTAATCGACTGCCGATCCGTGAGCTTCAGAATCATAATCCCTGAGCATATGTGCAGCTCGCACAAAACGGGGATGTTTTTTCTTATTCTTAAGGTCGATTTTCTTCCTACCCCCGAAGCCCTTATACTGTTTAAGTCGATTAAGCTCTTCACTATAGTGGGCATTACATAAGGCGGCTACAGGCATGTTCGGCCCCGTATGAACCACGATCTTATTGTGGATGTACTCAAGGATGGCACATTTTCCCGTCTTATCTGCCACAAAGAAGTGCCACGACCATCCATCCGGGAAAACAGAGGAAGCACTCTGAATGACCTCCTCCACGGTACTGAAACGATCGAGATGGTACTGAATCCACTGCATTTGGAAAAGCCGCGGACGAATGACGTTTAAAGGGTAGTGGTGCCCGGCAAGGGACATCTCTTCAATCGCCAGACCCGCTTCATTGATACCGGCATCGGGCAAATCACGACCTTGGCTGCTCCATGTAATCGAGCCGTATTTGGATATCCAGGAGAGACTGTGAGGCAAGTGCTTGGTGTAGGTTCTTAAATCCTGCCAAGTCGATCCCACCTTGTAGACATCTCTCTTGTTGACACATACAAAGCCCGCAAAGTCTACGCTTTCATCGAGGTTGTGCCCCAATAAGAGAAGCTCCTCCCGCCTCAACAGGACAGTCGAACAGGCATAGGTCCTCTGCAACAAGACATCCAGGAGCAATGGCAGAGTAATAAGACATAAAAGTCTTGCTGATCGGCTCGTCAAAAAGATGTTTCTGTAATCCCTCAACATCATAGTCAGCTCGATGCTATTCTTATTGGTTGTGTCAATCCAATCACTTCCTGCGATTTCAGAAACTGGAATTTTACATGCTACGGCTTCTGCAATCGCACATCTTGCGTCTCGATGTTAGCAGATTCAGTTACAGTTAGCAAGGAGGACGACTGTGAAATGCCGTTCCCTACTGAGACTACCCTATGCGGTTCGATTTCAACGCTTCTGTCGCCGTGGAATTCGTGATGACTGGCCTGCTCCAGACGGCAGTTTCCTATGTCGGTCCGGAACAAAGTGACGCGGTCATCGACTTTGATGGTGTGAGCCACAAAAGGACACGTTCATTGAAAACGTTATACAATTCTTCGCCTATTCATAAATTACTAACAATAGGGGGCTTATGAATTGAGCATTTTTGCAGGATTGGCAGATAACGTGTTATGGGCTTGTATGTCGGTTGTAGGCGCAGACTCACAAAAACGGAGCCATATTGGGCGTATGTGAATGGTGCGGATGCTGCGCTGGCGCACGTCTGCGGCTATTCGCATAGCAGATAAACAGGTAGTACAGTCTTTTGGGCATCACGACGCTTTTTCACCTCCATCAGCACCTTGCACCCCACGCCTCTATTCATCTCTTTGACTCTCCTGATGACTGCTGACTTCGGGCAGCTCTTGTGAACCTGAGCACTACAGGCTTCCCATCAATCACGAGTGCTGAGCGGATGGTGAACCCGTCTGCCGACGCCTCGTATTTGAGAAGTCCGTCACCGTAGGGATCGACGGTTTTCTTCACGGCGCCCGGTCCGCATTGAAAGACGCTCGACGCCGCCTGCAATATCGTCCATTGCGCACGCAAGTTCCTCGATTGCAGATAAGCACGCGGAATGCCCGGACACTCGACGATGGCCATCTGGCTGAACGGATTCCCGGCGCCATCGAGCTTACGGAGGTATTGGCGAAACTTGGGGACGAACTGGTCAATCGGCAGGTCGAGCAGATCGCCCACTTCGGTATAGTGCACTTTCGTTTCGTCAAGCTTTTGCAGGATCCAGGGCGCACCCCGTTCCGCCAAAAGCTGGCCAAAGAACTGGTTGCGCCACTTCTGTTCTTGCGTAGTGAGATTAGAAGCGGTGACGAGTCGGTATGTCCAGGGCAGAAGTGTCTCCCGCTCAAGCAGCAGGCCTGTCTTTGGTAGATTCCCTTCAGGCTGGAGAGCGAGTCGGCATAGGCCGTCCAGTGACTGTGCCGACTCCGCATCAGTGGTCCACTGGCGGAGGACGTCGACGACGGTTTGTTCGATCTTATACCGTTCCGTCAGACCGACGAGTCCAGTTCTTCCCTCGTCTCCGACGTGGCGAGCCAAGACAACGACCGCCCGCATGTCTTCAATCGCTTGATCTCTCTTGCCCGATTGCCAGTAGTAGCGAGCCCGAAGGATGGCTCGTCCGACAAGGTCCCGAGACTTCGCTAGATGCGGAAATGCTGCCGCAGCTCCTTTCCGATGCAGGTCGTTCTCCCAGTCGCATTCTTGCTTTTCCGTTGCCTCGCGCAGGCACTTCAGAGCCGGTCCCAGTCGGGAGACGATCTGTTCACTCTTGTCGTTGGGGGGGAGCGGTTCGTTGGGTCCGGGCAAGGCGGCATCAGCGTCCGGCAAACGAGCGATTTCCTCGAAAGCTTGACGATAGTAATGAGCGGCATTGCCGGATTTCTGCGAGGACACCCCGTCCCACGCAGAAACGCTTTGGGAAACACATAGAACGACAGCAGCAACAATTCCCCACGACATCTGGCGCAAGTATCTCGACCCGCTTAATCCCGTGTTGTAGGTCGGACGGATTCGAATACTGCAGGCTCTTGATACGTCTCCGAGTTGTCTGGCCAGTTCGAGCAGGCCGACCTTGTTCTTGATGATTTTCTGATCTGTGGTCATCTGACACCCCTTTCCTTTGGTTCGTCCTGATAAGCACAGCTCCACTTCGGCTATAAGCCTGAAAGAACCGTCACTGCTTTGAAGTGTCTTCGGCGGGAGGCCGACAGCCACCAAGCCAGCCATACGTTTGAAAAAATCGCAACAATCCATCTTTCGTCCCTACATACTCGCTTATCCCAATTGCTCAAAGTCAACTACTCGACCTTCGGGACCGGAGGCTGCACTGGTCTTGGCCCAGTCAAGTCAGTTAAACATTATCGCAGAGACACCCAAGTTTCAACCGTGTAATTGCAATACCGCACCTATGGCGGTAAAGTATTTGAAAATCACATTTTGTTTGCAAACTAGACGTCAGGCCGATCCGCATTCGGCTTGTCATGAAGGGCACCCACCTTTATTCGATGTGTTTCAGGCCCTGACAGCCTCAACACTATGTGTGACCACGATCCTCGGAAGCCTTCTTATATACTTCCATGATGCATTGTGCCTTTTCAAGGGACTCGGGGTGGTGCGCTAGCGTTGTGCCTGTAGGAAATCTGTCCAAAAACGCTGGTAGTCAGTTCTGGCTCGTGTACGGCAATACAGGTAGTCACCAACCGGAATCGGCCACCTATGAAGAGCTCAAAGTCAAATACTAAAATACCTGTTGCCACAAATTTCTTTTGAGGCATCCGTGTCAAGACCTGGCAGAGGACACTGGAAACGTTTGCAATTTTTGCGATTTTTCTAATACCTTTTTAATAAAGACTTTACAAGAAGAGCAATTTTTTCAAATTGGCAGATAACGGGCCTTTGGGTTGTAGGAGAGTTGTAGTGGTCAAATAGGGAAAATGGGGGCATCTGTGCGCCCCTAATTGGCTGGTGGGACTGGTCCGTATATGAGAATCCTTTCAAGGACACACGCCAACTGTCGACAATCAAAGCTCAAAATGTATGCTTTTTTGTCCACACGCTTACCTTTGCTTTGAATATCTTCTCAGGTAATACTGGTGCATGATCCAGGCTTCAAATCTAGTGATTTCTTTGGCACCACCAAGGAATTCCGCTTCAATAAGTGATCTGCAGGCTTTCTCCAGGACTTGGCAGCAGAGGATAGCTTCCTCAATGTCGCGTCCGATACAGATAGCACCATGGTTGGCCAGCAGAACCGCATTACGTCCTTTTAGGGCTTTGATCGTTTTGCGGACCAGTTTCTTGGTGCCTGGCAAGGCATAGTCCGCGACGCGCACACGCGGGCCAACAATCTGGGCCAAGTCGTCCAGGATCGGCGGCACTTCACGGCGCGCCGCGGCAACAGTTGATGAATGCGAAGCGTGGCTGTGGACAATGCCATGAATGCCTTTGCGGGTATTATAAATCCCAATGTGAAGACGTCTCTCACTGGATGGTTTTCCCCCGGTATATGAGCCATCTTTAAGGCTGACTTCAACAATGTCTTGGGGAGTCATGGTTCCGTATTCGACGCCGCTTGGTGTAATGAGCATCAAATCATCACTGACCCTAATGCTGACATTGCCCCAGGTTCCTGCTACCATTCCCAGCTCGAGCAGTCTGCGTCCAGCATCACAGACCCGTTGTTTTTGTGCAGTAAGATCTATCACCGTACCTCTTAGCTTATATTAGTCCTGTCAACATTGCGGAATACACGTTCGAAACGTACGAGAGCATCGTCGACGACCTCATCCGTATCGGCGGCACTGGTGTAAAGACGGCTCCCGGCCAGGGTCACAATCCCTTCGGCCATGTAGGCTGCACCATATTCTTCCATCTTCTTTTTTCTGCCCTTAGCTTGCCTAATGGCGGCCCGAATTGTCCAGGGCTTGAGCAAGTCGATCTTGACAAACATCGCGCCGACTGTTTCCAGATGGCAGATGCACCCCTGATTATAAACAACAAAGGGCAGGTTGTAATCGTCGATAAGTTTTTGCAGGCCCCGCGTCAGACGGTCACCGGCTGCCCCGGCCTTTTCACAGGCACCGGTACGTTCGATTTCTTTGATGGCAAAGTATCCGGCAGCAGCACTGAGCGGATTGGCGGCGAGAGTTCCGCCGCAGTAGATCTTCTTCTGGCCACTCTGTAAGCCGGCAGCCATGCGGCTGATGCATTCTTTGCTGCCGCCGAGACCACCGGCAGACGGATAACCGCCGGCGACTACTTTACCGAAAACGGTCATATCCGGCCTTACATTGAAATATCCCTGGGCACCGCCGAGCCCGATGCGGAAACCCGTGACAACCTCATCAAAAATCAATAGGGCGCCGTGTTTGTCACAGAGCTTTCTAACACCGCCATTGTACTCTTTATCCACCGGCCTGGTTCCACTTTCCGGGCCGAGCGGTTCAAGGATCACTGCTGCCGTACCGCCCAAGAATTTACATCTGCGCAATACACGTTCAAGTGACACCAGATCATTGGGCTGGGCTTCACGGGTGTATTTCACACAAGCTCTCGGAATGCCGTGGGCCTCAAAACGTTTGGTATTCGGGATTTTGGTGCTGTAAACCATCTGGTCGGACCAGCCGTGATAAGCCCCACCGATCTTGATGATGTTTTTCTTTCCTGTAACCAGGCGGGCCACACGGATTGCGGCCATAACAGCTTCGGTCCCGCTGCCAAGCATACGGAACATTTCCACCCACGGCATGTGTTTATGAATCTCTTTCGCAATTTTCAGTTCATATTCATGAAACAGGCCCGTGACCGGACCACAGTGATTGAGTAATTCAATCACTTGTTCGCGAACTTCGGGGGGATTGTTGCCCAGGACATTGGTGCCTCCGGCCTGAAGAAAATCTATATAGCAATTGCCGTCAATATCATATAGATAGGCGCCTTCGGCCTTATCGAAGACCAGCGGGAACGGGTAGTTGAAGGCAAGGTTGTGCTGAACACCTCCGGGAATGTAATTCTGTGTCTCGGTGATTATTTCCTTGGATTCTGTGCATTGGGTATTGAAATAGTCCAAATAATTTTCCATCGCATCTTTGTTGATGGCGATGGGTGGCAGCTTTAGCATTCTATCAAGCTTATCATAGATCGGCTTTGGATCCTGATATTCCGTTATGGAGCAAGCCATCATGTAATTCCTTCTTCTTTGTGATTCTTTCGACCATGCTCACTTCAAGAAATACCGCAACATCTTGAAACCGAGTTCATCCGCGGGTGGAAACCTTTTGGGTACGTCAAAAAGCATTGTCTGGCGAAAAACACTCTTCGGATTGGAGAACGTATCGAATCCGGCCTTTCCATGATACCTTCCGAAACCGCTGTTGCCGACTCCTCCGAACGGCAGATTCGGGGCGGTTAAGTGGACAATCGTATCGTTTATGCACGCGCCACCCGATGATGTCTCGGAAATGATCCTTTGCTGAAATCCTTTGTTTCGGGAAAAGATGTACAATGCCAATGGCTTTGGCTTCTTGTTAATAAGGTCGATGGCTTCGGACACATTATTGAATTCAAGGATTGGTAAGATGGGTCCAAAGATTTCCTCATTCATGAGGTTTGCATCTTCGGGGATGTTCTCGATGAGAGTTGGAGAAATGTGAAGTCCTTCGCGGTCTGTCTGCCCACCGAGAATAATCTTTCCATCCTTCAAGAGTCTGCTCAGGCGGTCGAAGTGCAATTCATTGATGATTTTTCCATAGTCCGAACTGTCCCGAGGCCTTTCACCGTAAAACTCCACAATCCATTTTTCTATCTCTCTGATCACCTTTTCTTTTGCATTTTTGTGGACCAGCAGAAAGTCAGGAGCCACGCAAGTTTGACCGGCGTTCAAGAACTTGCCCCATGTGATTCTCTTGGCAGCTCTTTTCAGACTACAGTTCTCATCTACAACACAAGGGCTTTTCCCGCCCAGTTCAAGTGTGACCGGGGTTGCATGTTGCGCGGCGGATTTCATAACGATTTTGCCGACGGCCCTACCACCCGTGTAGAAGATATGGTCAAATTTGTGTTCAAGCAGCTTTTGTGCAACATCTGGGCCACCACAGACCACGGAAACAGATCTGTCATCAAAATGCTCCGTTATCATTCTTGCGATGACGCGTTCGGTGTTCTTTGAGATTTCCGACGGTTTCAAAATCGCGCAGTTGCCGGCTGCCAAGGAGGCTATAAGAGGGGAGGTCGCAAGCCTGAAAGGATAGTTCCACGGGGACAGAATGAGAGATATTCCAAGCGGTTCCGGGACAATCCAACTACTGGATAAGGGGAAGAGTTTTGATCTGCCAACTCTCTGCGGCTTCATCCATTTTTTCAGATGTCTGAGCACATAGCTAATTTCAGCCAGGCAATGGCCTATCTCAGCGGTGTACGCGTCGAGCTTTGACTTTTTCAGATCTTGGTGCAACGCCTCAAAGATATCCTGTTCGAAAACAAGAATTGCTTTGCGCAGCGTTCTCAGCATCCTGACGCGATAAGTGATAGATTTTGTTTCTCCGCTTGCGAAGAATTCTTGCTGTTTTTCGACGATCTTCTTCATGACGCACAGGCCCAATCAGTCGGATTTGAGTTCTCTTGGATTTACGACAGTATTTCGCTCTACACCTTGTACAGCAGGTCGATATAACGTTCCAGCAGATCTTCTACGACGCTCCGAACTGGCAGTGTGGCGGCCATGCCGTATATCGGCGCCATTCCACCTTTGGTTTGCGGGTTGGTTTTTACGTATTCGACCGCTTCCTTCAGGTCGTGTATGAACCGTTCTGCGACGCCCGGTTGAGTATGTCTCAGCGTCACACATAGATGAAGACATGCTGGCTTGTGAAGCCCATTGAGACTCCAGCCTTTGGCAGTCATGTAATCCATCACTCTGTATATGTCCAGCGTTTCAGAACCGAATGCAATGACCCAGAGAGGTTCGCCCATAACTTGCAGATCAGACATTTTCTCAATTTCCTTCTTTATCGCCGAAGCGGTCTGCATAATCCTTTGCGCGGCCTGCGTATACCCGTGCTGCCCGATGGCGACCATGGATGCCCAACACGCCGCGCTCAATGCACCCGGCCTGCTGCCAGCCAAGGTCGGTGAAAAATACAAACCGCCCGGCCAATCCGCTGCTTTGAAGTACTGATAATGACGAAGCTCCGAACCTCTATAAAGAATCACCGATGTTCCTTTCGGTGCGTACCCGTATTTGTGCGTATCGGCCGAGATGGACGTGACGCCCGGAAGCGTAAAATCAAAAGGTGGAAGGTCATAGCCGAGCTTTCTCAGCCACGGTAAAACGAATCCGCCAAGACAGGCATCCGTGTGAAAACCGATGTTTCTTTGCCTAGCCAGTTCAGACAGCTGCTCGATGGGATCGATAACGCCGTGGGGGAACGAAGGCGCCGAGCCGACAATAACGATTGTGTTTTTGGTGATAGCCTTTCTTGTTTGTTCGACATCCGCCCTGAAACGGTGGTCCACCGGGACGCGGATGACCTTGATATTGAAATACTGAGCGGCTTTCTCGAAGGCCACATGCGCCGTGGAAGGAACAATCATTTCGGGCCTTCTAATACGCTTTACGGCGCGTGCCCTGTCTCGATAGGCCTTCATGGCAAGCAGGATGCTTTCCGTACCTCCCGATGAAACAGCCCCACATATTTCCTCATCCGTGCTGGCGTCATCCGAGGTCCTTTTTGCTCCCAGCATGTGCGCAGTCATGGCAACAATTTCGGCCTCATATTTTGTACTACTCGGCCAGACATCATGATGCAACGGATTGCTCTGCGAGTGGATGGCATATACCTCGTTGAGGAAGTCTATATGTTCATCGTCACCGTGGTATACTGCACCCGAAACAAATCCGTTCTTCCATTTGGATGTTTCGGCCGTTCCAATCTGCTGCATTTCCTTGAGAATATCATTCCTGTCACGTCCCATTTCGGGAATGTTCGAATACGTCGTATGTGAATCCTTGTAGGGCCTTATCGTGGTCTCCAGCTCGACAAGGATTTTGTCGTATTCTCTGTCCAGCCGCTTTTTCACCTGCGGCGCGCCGCGCAGGCAGTGAAACAGCTTCGATGCAATCTTTGGTGGTATCCAGTCAACATACTTTCTCATGTTCTTCGCTGGCCTCCAAATGCCGAGCTACTGTTAGAAAAAATTGGGATACGGGCTACAATGAGCATTTTTTCAAACGGGTTCTACCATCACACCCTATTTAGCCTCTTATAGATTGCTTTGTTGCTCACATAGAGTTCCTTGAATCTTGCAAATAACTCGTCATATACCTTGCGATTCTCGGGAGACGGCGTAAAAGTCTTTGCTATCTCGACACGTTTTGGAATATCACTGAACTTCAGATGCCCCAAGGCGATGGACGCCAGAAAGGCAGCCCCTCGCAGATTTGCCTGTATGGGGCCTTTGGCCTGCTGTATCGTTCGGTCCATGACGTCAGCGTAGATTTGACACCACACATTGGACTTAGCTCCACCTCCGATCATACGGATATCGTCCAGACGTCTGCTGACGAAACGTTCCACACACTGCAACAGCCAGCGCGAGTTGTACGCCACACCTTCATAGACCGACCGAATCAAATCCTCCCGTGTGGTTCGCAGCGACTGATTGAAGAAACACGCTCTCACCGAAGAATCTTCAACAGGGGTGCGTTCTCCGTACAGCCAAGGCGTGAAGATGACGTTGTTGCTCCCGGCCGGGACCTTCCCTGCGATCTCGTCGAGAACAGCCCACATATTGGTCTGTTGAGTATCTGTGGAGCGCCGGCCCGGACAGTATATGTTGTTCTTCAGGAAGGTTAGACATGCACCGGCGGTTCCCTGCTCGTTGGCAACAAGATATCTCATAGGGATGGCCGAGGGCAGCGCTGCAATGTTGGCGAATATGTCTGTCTTTTTGAATGGTACATGACAGGTTAGCCACGACGATGTACCAAGGTGAAGGTGTGGCTCAAAATCACGGACCGCTCCGGAACCAACGGCTGCGGATTGGACATCCGGCGCCCCCACAATGACACGAACATCCTCGTTCAGGCCGAGTTCTCCAGCAATTTCCCGTCTAATCGGGCCCAGAACATCAACAGCGCGTTTCAATTCGGGCAATTTGGCCTGATCAATCGTTGAGATATCAACCAGTCTTCGATCGTAAACAACATTTGATATCTTTCGATTGTCGGTCAGCCAATGCAGTGCTATGGAGTCAAAAGAAGCCGCAAATCGACCGGTAAACCTCAAGTTTATGTAGTCCTTTGGCTCCAAGAACTTGTACGTTTTCTTGTAGATCTGCGGGCATGCATTCTTTATGTAGAGTATATGGGAGATAGGATCTTTGCCGGAATGGCCCGGCGCTCCTCCCGTCAATCGGAGCCATTTGAACAGTTTTGAGGCCCCATAGCCCTTAATTCTAATCCATCCGTCCACAATATCGTTGACATAACTGCGTCCACGAGAATCCATCCATATTATGGCATTCATCAGAGGACGTCCGTCTCTTCCAACCGCAACCGTTCCGGACCACTGGCCGGTACATGAAACTGCTATGATGTCATCGACAGAAACCAGTTTCTTAGCCAGCAGTCTCTTGCACGTCTTTTCTATGGCCCGCCACCACTGATCCGGATCTTGCTCAGCTCCACCATCTTCAAAAAGAACAAGCCGATTTTCCTCCGATTCCATATCGACGACCTCGCCACCGGTGCAAATTAGTGCCGACTTGGTGCTTGATGTCCCTATGTCTATGGCGAGCACGTATCTTTCTTTTTGCATTGACATTCAAGTCTCTCACATGGCGGTGTATGTTTTCTTCTCCAAACGCTAAATCATATGGGGGCTGGTCAGCCTAAATCCAGCGCACATCTCGGGCTTTACGTGGGATCTTATGCATATAACTATATTTAGAATACCCGATCATCAAAGCGCCATATACAGTGCGATTCTTGGGCAGTTCAAAATATTCGTCGATCTGCCGCGATTTCTCTGCAGCGGCCACCAAGAAACCTACCCAGCAAGTGCCGAGCCCCAGGGTGAGAGCCAATAACTCCATATTTCGAACAGCCAAAGCACTGTTCGTTGCACCGAGAGCATTTCTTCTTTCTCCGTGTACGACAATCACAGCTGGTGCGTTACGGAATATAATACCCCCAATCTTATCATTTTCGTAGAGGTCACCGTTTTGCCTTCGATGTTGGATAATCTCATAATAGGTGCGAGCTTGCCTTACGATTTCCGGCCCATACCTCATGTTCAATAGGCTGACGACTAGCCTCCTCTGCTTGCCTAAATACTTTATTCCGGCATTCCATAGCACGTTTACAACAATTCTTTCGAGCTTCCTTAAAAACTCACGATCTTGAATCACGATGAACCCCTCAGACTGTTCATTAGACGAAGTGCCTGCGTGTCTTGCCACTTGCAGTAGACGTTCGATTATTTCTTTCGGCACTGCCTGTGGTTTGAAGTTTCTCACAGACCTCCGCAGAAACATAAGGTTCGTCAATGCATCTGGCTCTAAGTTCATAGGTTCAAGTTTCTCGACTTTTTGCAGGGATACAAAAACACCGGTTATGGCTCCTGACGGACATAAGGAAATACAATGTCCACATTCACAACACTGAGATGGATACTTAACTTCAGCCCCTCCTTTGTCACCCACCTCTGCAATCCTGATAACGTAGTTTGGGCACACATCATAACAGGTCGCACAAGAAGTACATTTATTTGTGTCGATATTAATCACATCTTGCCCGCAATCACCCATTTTTATTCTTTTGTGCCTGTCTATTGGTCATGTCGTTTCGCCCAACAATGCCGACTTTCTCCCAGTTTCAAACTAATCCATTGGGCTCCGAAGTGTATCACGTCTATGTGAACAGAGCCACTATCATATTACCCCACAGCTAAGACTATTCAATAAGACTCTTTGGTTTTCTCCATGACCCCCATTTATTACCTCAGAATCGCTGCAGGGCAAGAGAAGGCTCCTTATCAAATAGGTAGGAACTCCGCTTATAGGTACTTTCCCTTAGTGCCTTTGTACGCTATTCGCTTGGCTGGGGTTCCCCCGATCCCAGGCCAAGCGCCGAGTCCTTGGAGACCATCGGAGCTAAACCTGATACTGTCGCTATCTGCATCCCTATACAGACTCCAGGCGGATTCTCCCTTGGTGACGATGGCCTGGCAGAGTTTGTCGAACAAATCGACCTTTATCCAGGCCGCGACCGTGATCTCGTTGGTGATGTCGAAAAGCGGGTCATTTCCACAGTCCACATAATCGTCGAGACCGTCGAGACTTAGAGCAAAACCTCTGTAGGAGTCCCAGATGATACTCGCATCACCTATGAGGGTCCCATTGAGGCCGTTGCCCGAATTGTCGTTGGCGTCAGCTTGCGCTTGTCAAGCGGCAATGGGACCACAGCAAACGGCTGAATTTCCAGTGAATGCTCTTTGAAAAGAGAATATGCAGGCGCGTATCGGTGAACAGGTGCTCTCAAAAGGCCTGTTTTTGTCAAGAACGGAAGAATACACTGCCGAGTATTTGACATATTGAGGGACTTTTCCTGTGTTGAGCAAGCAGGAAGAACGAAAAACAAAGACTATGCAACGCTCTTAAGGCGATACCCAGTGGTCCGTGTCTCCCGGAAAAGATGTTGTTCGATATTACCAGGCACTGTCTTTGCGTCACGTTTCGGTTTCTCCGGCTTCTTGTCGTAATAGACATCATCAGGTCGAAGACCATCCAATGTCATGTGTGGTCGCCAGATGTTATACCAACATTCAAATCCTTCACACAGCACGGTCAAGTGATCAAATCCTTTAATGATCGGAACTCGTTTCAGCCATTCGTATTTCAGGGTCTTGATGACTCTTTCCGTGACAGAGATGGATCCATGTTTTCCTATAGCTCCAAAACGTGGCTTAACATTCCATTGGCCCAATAGCTCTGCAAAAGCATCTCCAACGAAGACCTTGGCCTGATCTGAAATGATGTGTTTGGCTGAGTCGTGCTTTTGAAAGGCATCTTCCAAAGCTTCAATGATCCATCCCGCATTGGGACCTTCAAGTGGACTCACGGACATGACCTTACGGGAAAAATGGTCAATGACAACAAAAACATGAATAGGCCAGAGTCCCCAACACAAAACCATTGTCGTGTCGACAGACCAAACGTGATTCGGGTACCAGGCAGGAATGGAGCAGATTTCTGTCTTCTCTTCAGTTTTCTTAAGGGTAGTTGCTGATACAGGAGCCTTTCGAGGTTTCGGCCTGTTAAGGATGTTGCGGACAGTAGAGGCTGAGATAAAGATGTTCAGCAGTGCCAGTTGGTTTGCAATCCGAATCCGCCCCCAGTTGATGTTTGATCTTGTTATTTCCCATATCAGATGCTATTTCCATGGGTGTTTTATTGGCTGGAATACTGGTTTGCTGCTGATCTTCGATCTTATGCAGCCACCGGTAGAGAGTAGATCTGGCGAGACCAAAATACTCAGTCACCCTGCGCCTTGGTATCTGGAATGTTTCCATTTGCCAAAGGATGAAAAGCTTCTCTCGAAGAGTGTATCGAGGGTTCTTCTGTCTCTTCTTGATCCCTTCTTGAAGGATTGATACCTGCATTTTTAGCTGGTCAACCTTATCGCGAAGAAAGATGATTTCTTTATCTTTGGTGTCCACGTCCATGGCAGCAAGCCGTTTTAAGCTTCGCCTGCGGACTCTTCCTGAGAATCTGGCAGCAAGTAATGCTGCCTTAACAATAAGTGAAACAGCAGCGTTGATGATATCGAGGTTCTTTGTCATGACATCTATTTCAAAGCTCAAGGAAATCATGGAAGTCGACTCAAAAGAGGAATTATAGCATTGAATGGTATAAAATGAGAATCAAGAGTTTGGGATTGTAAATGCTTGTTTTCTAAGAGGATAGACAGTTGTTCGTAGTGGTCCTATTGACGCTTGACAAGCGCA
>Ga0209427_10000136_pt1 | contig 67706 bp, 58 predicted proteins | sample DeeMarSWOR136_30_FD_187465 | JGI IMG/M metagenome (GOLD analysis project Ga0209427, IMG submission 187465) | Marine sediment microbial communities from White Oak River estuary, North Carolina - WOR-1-36_30 (SPAdes) (version 2) | ecosystem: Environmental > Aquatic > Marine > Intertidal zone >... | reverse complement strand
CCGCCCAGGCGGAAAAGCTCATCGCCGAGGGCCACGTTATAGAGCCAGGCAGGGGCAAACAGCCGCCCAAGGTAAAGGACTTTGAAAGCAAGCTGTTAGAGTTGTAGATACAGTCAACATTTTACACGGACTAAAATATGGAAAAATTTAATATAGCAATATTACTATTATCAATCCTTGTAGCACTATCTGGTTGGGCTACTTTAGGATATCAAGTACTTACTAGTAAACCTAAACTAATTGGGCGGGTTTTCAATGTTATTATTGGCGAAATTGCCGAACCTGAAATATTCAATGGACATCATACTTCTTTTCTCACCTATCTTTATATAATCAATGAGAGAAAGAATAGTGTTCATATATTGGATTATGAATTAGAAATTGATGTCGGAAATGGATTTGAGAGGCTTTATAGAGCATATGGAGTTCAAAATATACAAAACTGGGGTTTTTTAAGTGATAAGTATCAAATTAGTATACCAGATTTTACTAACAAACTTATATATGCTGAAAACCGCCCTGTTGAATATGGCACTCCACTTCATGGATTCGTTGTTTTTACTAGTGAACATCCAAAGAGTGATTATGTAAGTAATATGGAAAATAATAAATATAGACTCACGATAATAGACGCTTTTCAAAACAAGTATGTATTTACAGTTTCTCCAGACACATTTCCCAGCTTGTTTCTTTTACAGGATTTAGCCGGTATAAATTTTACTCCGCTGAACTAATAAATTTAAAGGAAAAACTATGAAACTTAAAGGCACAGTCCATAAATACGGCGCCGATGTCAATACGGACGTTATCATCCCCGCCCGCTATCTCAACGTCTCTGACCCCGACGAGCTGGCCGGGCACTGCATGGAAGACATCGATGCTGACTTTCTCAAGAAGATGAATAAGGGCGATATCATCATGGCTGCTACCAACTTCGGCTGCGGTTCCTCCCGCGAGCACGCCCCGCTGGCTATCAAAGCGGCGGGTATATCCTGTGTTATCGCTGCCAGCTTCGCCCGCATCTTCTTCCGCAACGCCATCAATATCGGCCTTCCCGTGCTGGAATGCCCTGCCGCCGTCGAAAAAACGGAGTCGGGTGATATTCTGGAAGTGGACCTGGAAAAAGGCGAGATAAAAAACACTACTAAAGACATGGTTTTCTCCGCTGAACCTTATCCCCAGTTCATGTCTGATTTGATAAAGGCTGGCGGACTGATTGAATATACGAAGAAACGTCTGGCAAGCAGGAGGATTTAGCGTGGACTTTAACCTGACGGTATTGCCCGGAGACGGCGTCGGACCCGAGGTCTGCCGTGAGACTGTCAAGATGCTCGAAGCGGTCGGTAAGAAATACAAGCACAGCTTTAATATGAACTACCGGAATGTCGGTGGTATCGCCATCGACGAGGAGGGCGTCGCCATCTCGGCGGAGACGATTGACCTGTGCCAGCAGGGTGACGCTGTGCTGCTGGGGGCGGTCGGCGGGCCCAAGTGGGACGACCCCTTGGCTAAGGTACGCCCCGAGGACGGGCTTTTGCTGCTGCGCAAGGAGCTTGGTCTTTTCGCCAATCTTCGCCCTGTTAAGGTCCATAACGTCCTGGTGGACGGGGCTAACATCAAGCCCGACGTAATCCGGGGCGCCGACTTTATTTTCGTACGGGAGCTTACCGGCGGACTGTACTTCGGCAAGCCCAAGAGGCGCTGGAAGAAAGACGGCGTGCGCTGGGGCGTCGACTCCATGCTGTATTCGGAGCATGAAATCGAGCGTATCGTGCGCGTCGGCTTCGAGCTGGCGCGGCGCCGGGGCAAGAAGCTCATTTCCGTGGATAAGGCTAACGTGCTGGAATCGTCCCGGCTCTGGCGGCAGGTGGCTATAGAGGTCGGCCAGGACTATCCCGATGTTGAACTCGAGCACATGCTCGTTGATGCCGCCTCGATGCGTATCATCCAGAATCCGCGCTATCTCGACGTTCTGGTCACGGAAAATACATTCGGCGATATCCTCACCGATGAGGCTTCCATGCTGGCTGGCTCGATGGGTATGCTGCCCTCGGCAAGTCTGGCGGGCGTACCTGAGGCGGGCGTGAGAATATTCGGACTCTACGAGCCCATTCACGGCAGCGCGCCGCGGCGTGCGGGTCTGAACATGGTTAATCCCATCGCCATGATTTTCAGCGCCGCCATGATGCTGCGTTACTCCTTCGCCCTGGAAAAAGAGGCTGATGCTATCGAGACTGCTGTCGAGACCGTGCTCAAGTACGGCTACCGTACCTATGATATAATGAGTGAAGGCATGACCAAGGTCGGCACCAGTGAAATGGGCGACCTTATCGCCGGGAAAGTGCTGGAATAGCAGATGAAATCGGTACAGCTTTACGATACCACGTTGCGTGATGGCGCCCAGAGCGAGGGTATATCCTTTTCTCTGGTCGATAAGCTGCATATTGCCCAGAAACTCGATGACCTCGGTATCCACTATATCGAGGGCGGCTGGCCCGGCTCGAACCCCAAGGATGCCGAGTTCTACCGGAGAGTCAAGAAGCTCAAGCTGAAAAACGCCCGGATTGTCGCTTTCTGCAGCACGCGCCACCGCGATGTCAGGGCGGAAGAGGATAATAATCTCCTCGTCACCGTGGAAGCCGGGGTTAAAATGGCCACCATCGTCGCCAAGAGCTCGGATTTACAGGTCACGCGCGTCCTGCGGGCCACGCTGGAGGAAAACCTGGATATGATTTCCGATTCCATCCGCTTCCTCAAGTCCAAAGGAATGGAGGTATTCTTCGACGCTGAGCATTATTTCGACGGCTATAAATCTAACCCCAAATACGCCCTGAAAACTCTGGAGGCAGCCGCCGAGGCCGGTGCCGGTTGCCTGGTGCTCTGCGATACCAACGGCGGTACCCTCCCCGACGATATTACCAAAGCAGTGAAAGCTGCCCTGAAGGCTACCACGGTGCCCCTCGGTATTCATACCCATAATGACGGCGGACTGGCCCTTGCCAGCACTCTGGCGGCCGTACAGGCAGGCGTTGGTCAGGTCCAGGGTACCATCAACGGTTACGGCGAACGCACCGGTAATGCTAACCTCTGCACCATCATTCCCACCCTCAAGCTTAAGATGGGAATCGACTGCGTTACCGATGAGCAGCTGTCTAAACTCACCGATGTATCCCATTACGTCAGCGAGGTTGCCAATCTCCTCCCCGACCCCTATTCTCCTTACGTTGGCAACAGCGCATTCAGCCACAAGGCAGGCTATCATATGGACGGAATTACCAAGTGGCCCGATGCTTACCAGCACATCGACCCCGCCGTGGTGGGCAACCGTCAGCGGACGGTCGTCTCCGACCAGTCTGGCAAACGCAATATTGTTCAGAAAGCCAGGGAACTGGGCGTGGATTTGGTTTCTAAAGCTAAGGAGACCCAGGCACTATTGCAGCAAGTCAAGCACCTGGAGAGCCGCGGCTTCCAGTACGAAAATGCCGAGGCGTCTTTCGAGTTGCTTATCCACCGGGCCGAGCCCGATTACAAGCCACTCTTTGAACTCGTCGACTTCATGGTTGTGGTGGAGTCGAAGCGGCGTCCTTCTACCCGCAAGGAGCAGGAGGAAATGCTTTCCGAGGCTATGGTGAAGGTCAGGGTTGGCGGGGATGTTATCCACACCGCCGCCGAGGGTGATGGCCCCGTGAACGCCCTCGACCTTGCTCTGCGTAAGGCTCTCTTGCAGTTCTATCCTCAACTCGAACAGGTCAGGCTCGTCGACTACAAAGTACGCATCTTGGAGGAAAGCGTTGGTACCGAGTCGCAGGTACGCGTTCTCATCGAATCAAGCGACGGTACCAACGAATGGCGTACGGTGGGCAGTTCTACCAATATCATCGAAGCCAGCTGGCTGGCTCTCGCCGACGGCCTCGAGTACTGGCTCCTCAAGCACGGGGAATAGGTTTTATCCCAGCCTCTCCCATAGTTATCTATTCCCGCTCTCCCTATCATTCCCGCGAAAGCGGGAATCCACCTCCATCCCACCCCCTTTATATTATCTTTTCCCACCCGATCTCCCCCAGCGTCATCGGCAGCATGTCCGACCTTTACTTGACATATATATATATTAGTGCTACAATCACCCCACTTTTATACACGGAGGTGGTAGCAATGAGTTATCCGGTTACTTTTAGCGTAGATTACCCTGAAAAGCTCTCGCGCGGTATACTGTTGCTAAAGACTTTCCTTGGGTGGATTTATGTTGGAATTCCTCACGGAATTGCACTCTGGCTTTATGGAATCGCTGTGTGTGTAGTGCAGTTCATCGCTTTTTGGGCGATTCTTTTCACCGGGAAATTCCCGCGTGGAATGTTTGACTTCACAGTCGGGTATTTTCGCTGGACCAATAATGTGGCCGCGTATATGACCTTCATGAGGGACGAATACCCACCCTTTAGTGGTAGCGTATAGAAATAGCCGCCGGCTCTGCTACATTATTAGCGTTGAGGTTTAACGGCCTTGACGGATAATAACGGTATGTTATCCGGCAGTATTATCCCTGTTGGTATCTGGATACAAGGGTAGTGTCTGATATCTCCCTCCCGCTCAATATTTCCTACATCTTGCCTCATACCTTGACTCTCACGTACGCTATGGGATAGGATGAAAAGAGCCTGTAAATCTGGAAAGCAACCGTCTGAATGACTGATAACGATAGCGTCATCCGCGCCGAACAACTGACCAAGCTTTACGGCAAACAGCGGGGTATCCTTGATATTGACCTTGATATCCGGCGTGGCGAGGTCTTCGGTTACCTCGGGCCCAACGGTGCCGGCAAGACTACAACCATTCGTATTCTCCTCCATTTCATCTTTCCCAGTCGCGGCAATGTCAGTATCTTCGGACTCAACGTCGCCCGGAAACACCTGGAAATCCGGCGCCGCATCGGTTACCTCCCCGGCGAACTGGAGGTCTATAATAATCTTACCGGAGCCGAGTTGCTCGAGTTTATCAGCCATCTCCGCGGCGGCGTAGACTGGCAATACGTGCGTGAAATGGCCGAACGGTTTGACTATGACCTTTCCCAGCGTATCAAGACCCTCTCCCACGGCAACCGGCAGAAGATAGGCCTTATCCAGGCTTTCATGAATAAACCCGAGTTGCTCATTCTCGATGAGCCCACCATCGGCCTCGACCCCCTCATGCAGCAGGAATTCTACCGGCTCATCGGCGAGGCCAGGGCGGAGGGAAGTACGGTCTTCCTTTCTTCTCACATCATGCCCGAGGTGGAGCGGGTCTGCGACCGCGTCGGCATCATCCGCGAGGGACGCCTTATTGCCGTGGAGGACATCGATGTCCTCAAGGAAAGGGCTATCCGCCGCCTTGAAATTCACTTCGCCGCGCCCGTATCGCCCGGGGAATTTAATAACATTGAGGGCGTGCGTGATGTGCAGGTACACGAGAATATACTTACCTGCACTATCGCCGGAGAAATCGATACGCTGGTCAAGACGGCTGCCCGGTACCATGTCCTCAATCTAATAAGTCACGAACCGAGTATGGAAGAGATTTTTTTGGCTTACTACAATCAGGAGGATAACAGTGCTATGTAATGTTATTCTCAAGACCCTCCGCGACCGTCGTCGCTCTCTTCTCTTCTGGGGACTGGGCATGGTGGCACTCGCGGTCATTATGGTGGCATTCTTTCCCGTAATCCGTGATGCCCCCTTCGTCAGTGAGTACCTTGAGTCGTTTCCGGAGGAATTCATGGCTCTTTTTGCCGGTGAAATAACTGATTACACCTCCGGCGAGGGGTTTCTTAACGGCGAGTTGTTCTTTCTGATGTATCCTCTGCTCATGCTGATTTACGCCATCGGTTTCGGTAGCGGCGCTATCGCCAGCGAGGAAGAGAAAGGCACTCTGGACCTGCTCCTTTCGAACCCGCTTAACCGCTGGCAACTGGTGCTCGATAAATTCATCGCCATGGTCATATGTACCCTGTTGGTGGCTGCCGTCTTCTGGGCGGCTCTGGCAATAGGAAATGTGGTTGTCGATATGGGACTCAATCTTGCCCGGCTGGCGGCCGTCTGTTTCAGTGGTTTCCTGCTGGGAATAACCTTCGGGAGTATCGCGCTTGCCGTGGGATGCGCCCGCGGTAAACACGGTCTCAGCATAGGAGCCGGTGGGGCACTGGGTGTGTATGCCTATTTGCTTAATGCTCTGGCACCCCTTATCGGCTGGCTCGAGCCGTTCCAGGTTGCCTCGCCCTTCTATTATTATATTGACGCCAATCCCCTGAAGAACGGACTGGACCCGGTGCATGCCTCCGTACTTATCGGCCTTACCGCCATTTTCCTGGTTATATCCATGGTCACCTTCGAACGGCGCGACCTCGCGGTTTAGGCAGACTCCCGTTAAGACAAATCCGTACTTAAATCTTTTATTCTGATTATTGACGGAAATCAGTGTATGCTATACTTTGAATCGTGGATACGATTATAGAAGTTATCCTGTATTCCTTTGCCTCAGGTGTTACTGTATTAATTGGCAGCCTGCTCGCCAGGAACAAGATACTTCCTGGAGGTGAGCTTGGTGGAGAAATATCCCATAGCATTGTTGCTTTTGGTACTGGTGTTCTTGTTGCCGCAGTCGCCTTTGTATTGACTCCCCGTGCGATCAGTCTATTATCCTTGCCGGTCATCGTTTCTATCTTTCTCTCAGGTGTTATTCTGTTTTCATTATTGGATAGATTAATTGGCCGATATGGTGGAAGATTGGCACAACTTATGGCTATGTCCATGGATTATATTCCGGAGGCTGTTGCACTGGGCTCCATATTCTCATATGACCGTAAAACGGGTTTATTACTGGCTATATTTATAGGTTTGCAGAACCTGCCCGAATCATATAATGCATTTGGTGATTTGACTAAAAGCGGTTTTTCACCCAATAAATCATTATTAATCCTGGTTCCCTTCAGTTTTGTTGGTATAATCGCCGCTGTTTTAGGTTATTTATTTTTAAATGAAAATGGCAATTTGATCAGTTCTCTCATGCTATTTTCGGCGGGTGGAATACTATATCTGGTATTTCAGGATATCGCCCCTATGATTAAATATAAAAGTCACAAAGCTCCGGCTTTTAGTGCTACCATCGGCTTCATGATTGGGATGATTGGAACGAAGGTTTTCAGTTGATGTTTCGGTAGTGGAAATAAGAGTCTCGTTTAGCTGTTTCTGTTATGATTTTTACTGATGAGCATTTCACCACTAAAAACAAAAAGGCGGTACCATTCAGTACCGCCCCTGATTATATCTCCGCTAAAAGGCATCAGGGATTACTGAGTTCCCTGCCCACGCGCACCATTCCCATCGGCTTGCCGTCCGCGTCCCTGACCAGCGACGTGCTTACCTGTACTGGATACTGCTGGCCGTGTTTGGATACCATAGTATACTCTCGACGTTCCAGATATCCCTTCTCCATGACTTGGGCGACGTCTTCGTTCACCATTCCCCGTTGTGGCGGGTAAATCAGCTCCAGGAAGTGCCTTCCCAGCAGTTCGTCCTTGCTGTCGGCGCCGTACATATCCAGGGTCTTCTGGTTTATATCTATAATATTCGCATCGAAATCTGTTATCACGATATAGTCCGTGGACATTGATACCGCGCTGGACAGGCGGAACATCTGGTCCTCGAGATATTTATTTTCGGTAATATCCCGTAAAATACTGCGCGTATATACCACTTCACCGTTTTCGTATTTGCAGTTTACGTTTCCCTCAACCACTACTTTGCTGCCGTTTTTACTTACAAAAGCCGTGTGTATTTGCCCGACTTTCTCGCCGGCTGTTATCTTTCTGAACATTATCCGGTAATTTTCCAGGTAATCGGGGTGCACGATGTCGAATACGCTCATCTTGGCGATCTCTTCTTCGCTGTAGCTCAGGGCCTGTTTCCAGCCGTTATTCACATACCTGAAGCGCCCGTCCGGTGTTACCGACTGTATCAGCTCGTTGGTATTATCAAGCAGGTCCCGGTATTTGTATTCCGCTTCTTTTAGTGCCTCCTCTGCCCGTTTTCGACTTGTTATGTCGCGGCACACGCAGAAAATGAGCTTCCGTTCCCCGAATGTTGCTCCATTGGTACTTATCTCAACATCAACAATCGTACCATCCTTGCGTTTCCAGCCTGTTTCAAAGTGGTCACCGTCTTCGTTAACACTATTTATCATTTCCTTTATTTGTTCCTGTGTATGTTGAGAATCCCAGTCCCAGACATAGAGTTGAAGTAACTCCACAGGAGAGTATCCGAGAATCTCTCCGAATTGCCGGTTTGCTTCGTACACCTTACCGTTCTGGTCGAGGATGACAATCCCGTCTCTTGATTGCTCGACCATAATGCGCCGCCAGGTAGCTTCATTGGTTAGAATATCCTGTACCTTTTTTTGTTCGGTAATATCGGTTATCGTTCCCAGAATGGCGTTCTCTCCCTCGTATTTTATCAACGCCGTGGTAACTATTGCCTCAATTTTGGTACCGTCCTTGGTAACCAGCGTATATTCGTATGGTACTACGTCTTCGCCTTGAATATGTTTATTAAAATATTTTTTAACTAACTCTTTAGACTCCGGTGCTATTAAGTTTAAAAAGTTAAAACCGGGGTCATAGAATTCTTCTCTTGTATAACCCATCACCTCTTCGCATTTCTTGTTAGCATACACTATCGCCCCGTTTTTATTAATAAAAATCATGTTTGGTGAGCGTTCGGCAAGTATTCTGAATTTTACTTCGCTTTCTTTAAGTTTCTCTTCGTTTTGCTTGCGTTCGGTGATATCATTCCAGTGGGCCAGATAATACTTGAACTCACCATTATGCATTATCCGTACCATATTCATTTCTATTTTAATCAACTCGCCGTTCCTGTTCTTTATAGTCTGCTCGGTAATTTTACCTCCGCCCTCCATAAATTCCTTCAAGCCTTCGGCTCTTGCTGACCATCTATTTTGGGGCCACCATGGAAAAGGCGCTTTCTTCCCGATGATCTCAGCCAGGGAGAAACCAGTCAATTTTTCAAAAGCTGGATTAACATATTTTATGGATGTATCCGGATGGATTACTGTTATGGGATTAGGAGCGTTTTCCAGAAGGCTGGTGCTGAATTCTTCACTTTCTTTAATCGCCTCTAGTGCTTGTTTCGTTTCTGTGATATCCCTTGCTATGGATACCATGCATGGTTCACCATCGATCTCGATTGGATCACCTGAGAAGAGGGCTGTAACTATTTTCCCCGATTTCATACGCAGGTGAACTTCCTCGTTGTAAACCCGGCCCTGCTCCTCCAATATTTTTACTATTCTCTCGCGCTCCTTCATGCTCTCCCAGCAACTGATTTCTTTAGCGGTACGTCCTAGTGTTTCCTCCCGTTTACCTCCGGTAATCCGCGTGAAACCATCGTTGATGGCGATGAATCTGCCATCTTTTATCGTGGTGATGGCGATGGCATCAGGACAGCAAAGGAAGGCTTTGGCTAGTTTCTCCACCGATTCATGCAGTGCCGTCTCGGCTTTCTGGTGTGTGGATATATCCATTTTGCCAGGCGTTTCCGGAACATCGCTGTTATTTGCCGGTTTGCTGAGATTTTCTGTATGCCTGTGGTGGGCTTTCTTGATACCTATAATCTTGTTCTTGATTTCCAGGAGATTGGCCATGTTTTTCCCTCCGATAGAAGCCTACCCGAACAGCACTCATCTTCCGCGCCCCGCTTCTCTGCAAGTAATATTCAGGGCTCTTTATTTTAACGTTATTCCAACAACAAATCGGTAAATATTTTCGTAGTTGTTATAAACAAATCATAAACACACGAATACCTGCATGCTCAGCAGGGATATTTTGTCATATTGGGCAGGATAACTTCTCTACTTATTGCTGCAAACTGTGAACAGCCCGGAACTAATCAAAATCCATCCACCATGCGAATTGTATACTGCGGAAAATTTACGTCTTTTGATGGTATCCCACATGTAGTATAATGATTATTGAAGCTAAGATTGTCGCCGACATTACCTGTTTGGAGGACTGATATGGGTGAGATTAAAAGTGCCGCTGAAATAGCCAGGGAAAAGATAGAGAAGCTCGGGGAAATTACCGAAGAAGAGCGTCTTCAATGGAAATTTGCCCCGGAGGGGGAAAAACTGGCAGCTCGCTATCTCAAGGAGAACTGCAATCTTACCAGCGAGATTGCCAAATTTGATAATAAAGCCAAGCCAATTATTATTAAAGGTATAAATGATATCCTCCTGAGAAATATCGGTCTGCCCCGTAACCAAGCCGCCCGGACAAGTACAAAGAAAGCTATGGACGGGATTAAGGCGATAAAAAACGATAAGGTTGCTGTGGAGAATGTCTTCAGTAAAATCCGGCACATCCTCGACCATTATACTCAGCAGGGAGAGCAGCAGAAAAAGCAGGCTTACGAAGCGCTGAAAAAAGAATTCGAGGAGAAGATTCAACAGGCTTTGAAACAGCAGACAGGGGTCAACGCCCGAATGAAGATAGATGTAGAGAAACAGCCGCAGTTCGTGGAGGAATGGCAGAGATTACAATCGAGACTGGAAGGACAGTACCTTACTCTCCTGGACGAATACAAACAGGAGCTTGCTGCCATTAACTAGATATGACGATAGATGATTATGACGAGAGAGTTGAACAGGCTGCCCGTCATACGGAGATATTGAGACATCCCCGGCAGCATCTTTCCACTTTCGGTATTACCAATATATATTATTATCTTATTACCGAGCCGGTATACTCGGATCTGGTTGACAGCGCTAACGAGACGGTCATCAGGGAAGGCAGGGTTATCGCTGAAAGACCCAAGATTGTAACGCCTTACTACCTCACGCATCTCGAAGGCTTCAGCTATGATGCCCGGAGGTATTTCGATATGCTGCTGCGAATGCACGGGCCGGATACCCCCGGACTTTTTTACACCTATAAGAACGAGCCTAAAGAGCTTAATATAGTCTCGGACAGTTGGCAACTCGTAATAGAAAAACTGAATAAGCAAATCGATGAAAAAGGCGACCCGATGACATCCATCATCAAAGGGCAGGATGACCTCTGGGATGTTTCTTTACTGAAGTTTATTTATGAGATTACGAGTCGCTCGCTGCAGAGTAACATCGCCCAGCTTGGATCCAGGGGACTACTCGGCATGAGTCACGGGGGTATTCCCGTCGAAGCCAGGCAGAGAATTGAGGAATTATTCGACAAGGTGGCTCAGGGTGAGGTGCCGGCTCATGAACTGGAGGAGGAACTCAACCGCTGGGGGGCATTTCACGAATACCAGGACAGGTTTTTCGACGTGGTGAAGAGGGGAAAGAAGTAATACCGTATATTTCGCTTAAGGAGTAATCCACATGAAGATCACTATAGTGGAAGCCAGGGATCTTTCGGAAGCCTGGTTTCTTTGTCTTGGTAAAGTGATGAGTGAAGGCTATGAATACAAAATAGACCGCGGCAGTTATGAAGGGCAGACACGCAAACAACTTGACCTGGCGGTAGTCCATGTGAATTATCCGGCATCCAGACCGCTGATACCGGATGTACCTCAGGGCGTTCCCCCACCCAGCACTATGGAATATGTGGAGAGTTATTTACCCTACCTCATGGCGGCCCACCGCAAGGAAGGTGAGCAGTATACTTACGGGCAGTACTTGGAGAGACAGATCGCCGAGGTTATCCGGATGTATAAGGAAGACGGTCACTATACCAACCACGCTTTCATGGCGGTTGGTGATGACAAATCTATTTATCTGGATGCCCCTCCGTGCCTGCGGGTGATAGATACCAGAATCAGGGAAAACAAGCTGGATTTTTACGTATATTTCCGCTCGTGGGACCTTTGGGCCGGGTTTCCTTCGAATCTGGCGTCGATACAGCTTTTAAAGGAATATATGTCCAGCGAAATCGGTGTCGAAGATGGCGAGCTCGTAGCGATGAGCAAGGGACTGCATCTCTATGAATACTCCTGGGAACTGTCCAGGGCGGTATTACGGGTAAGCTAGCCGCATCAGGATTGTTTTTAATAATATGGAGGCTAAATGATGGAGCAGATTGATATCGTTGCTGATATGATTGTAAATTCGAATAGAATCGTGGTTTTCACCGGGGCCGGCTTCAGTACGGAGTCTGACGTACCCGACTTTCGCGGTCCACAGGGAGTCTGGCAGATGTTTGACCCCAACGAATTGAACCTGCAAAATTTCCTCCGCAGCGAAGAAATCAGGGAGAAATACTGGCAGGTACACAGGTTATTCTGGGAAACCGTCAGGGTGGCTGAGCCGAATGCCGGTCACTACGCCGTTACCGAACTGCATAACATGGGAAAACTCGATTGCGTGATTACCCAGAATACCGATGGATTACAGCAAAAATCCGGCACGCCCGATGAGAAAGTTTTCGAGCTGCATGGCACCATGCACTGGGTGGATTGCCTCGATTGCGGGGAGAGGTATCCCCGCGAACGCGCCCACGAGAAGATGCTGGCCGGCGATAAGGTACCCCGGTGTGATAAATGCAACGGTATTCTAAAACCGGCTACGGTGGCCTATGGCCAGTCGATGCCGGAGAGGGAAACCCGTGAGTCTGAATTACGGTCGGCCAGATGTGATATGCTCCTTGCCGCCGGTTCCTCGATGGTTGTCTATCCGGCGGCACAGATGCCCCTGATTGCCAAACGCGCCGGGGCGAAACTCGTCATACTCAATCTTACTTCTACCCCTCATGATCACCACGCCGATGTTGTCATTAATGACATGGCCGGCGTCGTGCTCTCCCGTATAATGACGAGAGTAAAGGAAATATTACAAGCATGATCACACGCTAGATATTTGGGCGTATTCCATCCTATTAGCCGGATAGCCTTAAAAAATCTCGGGGAAATAGTCGGGGTGTCAGGTTGGGCAAATCAAAGTTCATAATATTCCCGTTATTGATTTTAATACCTCTACTGGTATCTTATCTGATATATCATTACGCCATCGCTGATAGTTTTAATCGTGAATTTAATCAAATCGTTAGGCCGTACGTATTTGATATTGGCAAGTGGGAAGTACTGACCCTCAGCACTGAAATCGATAGTCTCCTGAGCGATGAAACAGATATTTCTGACGAGGATACGAGTATGGTTAAAGCCTACTTTGCCAACCTTGAGATAATAAGATGGCTGGAATATGCAATTTCGGCCATCAATTCGGGTACCTGGGAGGGTGACCCTGACGAACTGGAAGAAGAACTGGATGAATTACTGCAGCAAAATGAGACAATAGTCGGTGCTGTTGAACTGGTGCTGGAAAAACAGATAAGAGAGGCTCTTGTTGACCAAGGTATTTTAAATCCCTGGCAGGACCATACGGATTATCGGGGCAGTTTCCCGCCGGTGAACTTCATACTGGATAAACCGCCGTGTGTGTTGGTGATATCACCCCGGGACAGAATAGAGCGCATGAGAGAGACAACACTCTTCCCGGGCATCGGCGAGGAAGATATGGAGGATATTGAAACGCAAATTACCGGGTTGGGATATTCGGCACTGGTAGTGGAGGTGGGCGGGATGGCTACCTATCCCTATTACGTTACCGATAGGGCAAGTCTGGAGTATGTTATCGACACTATCACCGAAGAATGGTTGCACCAGTACCTCGCCTTTAAACCGCTGGGATTCCTGTATATTCTTGATTTGGCTGGCATAAGGCGTAACTTTGATATTGTTACGATGAACGAGACGCTGGCCGGGATGGTAAGCGAAGAAATCGGGGCGATTATCTATGAAAAGTATTACTCCCCAGGAGAGCCGGAATATACCCCGCCGCCGGAGGATGAACCGGTTTTCGATTTTGGGAAAGAGATGAGAGAAATCAGGCGGACTGTCGATGAATATCTCGCCCGTGGTGAAATTGAGCAGGCTGAGGAATATATGGAACAGAAACGGTTGTATCTGGCGGAAAACGGATACTACATAAGAAAGCTTAACCAGGCGTATTTTGCGTTTCACGGCGCCTATGCTGATAGTCCTACTTCCATAAATCCCATCGGCACTGAAATGAAGAAGCTTCGAGAGCAAAGCGATTCTCTAAAGGAGTTTTTGGAGACCGTAGCTGGAATGACTACCCGTCAGGAACTGGCGGAGAGTATTAAATAAATCTGATCATTAGTATCTGTATTTCAGTTATACTATGCGGAACACCACAATTGCTGTTGTCACTACATTCTCCGTTACCGGATTAAAGTAGCGCTCAAAAGTAACATCGATGACCTCAAACTCTTCCTCGCAGTTCGAAAGCCATGTGTTTACTTTACTTTCCAGGTCTTTATTCGTGTTGCTTCTGAACAACTTTATCCTGAGGTCTTTAGCCCTTATTGGATAGGACATAAGGGTATCCTCCCGGACACTATTGTATCAGAATTAGTGGCGAAGAGCACCTTCATTTTAATATACGGGGCGATTCAACACTAAGAAAAGAGGATTCCAGATATATTAGTCTGGAATCCTCTTCATTTTTTGTGTTTCTTTGATAGATATTATCGACAAATACCCACTGAGCAACCGTCCTGACATGTAAAGCTTCCATTATTATCGGGCGAGCATGTGCCTCCGCTGTTATTACCTATACCACTTCCGCCTCCGGTAAGAGCTTCCGGCTCCAGGATTTCTGATTTTACCGCGGGTTTAATATAGGGTTCTTTCATAATCTAACCTCTTCTAAATGGGCAATATTATAAAATACCGGCTAATACCTGATTTTATCCTTTTTACCCTTTGATTTTTTTATAATATCGGCTGTTGTCAGTTCCTCAATCAGATTATGCACATCAGCTTGAGCATCCTCAAGAGAAACATCAAACCGTTCGTTTAGTCTTTTAGCTATTTCGTTTATTTCCAGATTTCCATCACATAATTCCCATATGAAAGACGCGGTCTTGTTCAACGTGTGTGATGATAACCCGTCCTCCTTTATTACTACTATAGCGTCGCCGATGCGCCGCCAGATTACTTCGTCTTTCTGCACTGGATATATAGTTTTCAATTCAGATACTCCGCTCCTGTTATTCCCTCAAGTTCGTCGGTGACTCGCCAGAGGGTATCGCTGTCCCTGTTAAATTCAAGCTCGTATATGGGGATGGACTTAACCACTTCAGAACTGAAATCCGCCATTATGGAGTAGGCGGTTTTTTTATCATAATTCCCCACGCATGACGGGCCGATTATCTGACGCATAAAGCGTAAATACGCCTCAGCTTTATCAAGATAACGCCAGGCTGTTCTGTTATTCTGCTTGAGCAAAAAAATACATCTTAGTGGTGCCGTGGTGTTCCGTCCGGGCAGGAGATCACCAATTATAGGCGTGTTCTGGATGATTACACCTTTCCCGTTTACACCGGGGCGGGACATCAGTAATATTTCATCGTTGAAAACCTCGCCTTGTCTATCGCTGCAAAGTCGGGCTATAGTTGTCTTCCCGATATTACTGGGCCCGGCGAAAATGAGGATTTTTCCGTTACGCAGGATGCCGCAGGCGTGCACCAGCATGGCTGGTGGATTGGTCCCGTATTTCATCTTACAGGCAGAATAGTATGACACGGAAATCAGCTGATTCAGAAGATTGGTACTGTTATCTGGATCTATCAGTGCTTTCTCTCCCGTGATCTTTACGGTGCGGCTGTCCAGGTCATACTGCCCTTGGAGCAGTCTCCCGGAACTGCGGAAACGATTCCCGTGGCGTATATATCTGCTTCTTGTTAAAATTGAACTGATTTTACTGGTACTCAAGCGGGATGTTAATTCTAACTCTACGAAAACATCGGGTTCGGCATCAACCAGATAGTTACGGTATACATCCTGGAGCTTTCGGAGGATTTCGGGATCGTTACATCTCAATTCACAACAGATACTCCCTATCTGTAATCCTAGGGTACTTTCTAATTCAGTGGTATTTACCCGTTTCGGTAGTAAAGCTTTCATTTCTTTAGGCCGCTTCTCCATTTAAATGGGGTATTTATACCCTGTCCTATTTAAGTGATGACCTGATATCAGCCAACCACACCTTAAATATATGGAATTACTGTTAATAAGTAGTTATCAATGGGTTAGAAACCAGTAGGAATATTCGTGATCTAAAAAAGCGGGGTATTTTAAATCCTGCTGATGTCCATTCGTTAAATATCGGGGTATTTATGGAATATTTATATTAATATAGGTTTTTTTTAGGAGATTTTCACTTCAGGCTGGGTAATATGGATATTGAAGTATGAAAAGGTAATTAAATAATATTGGGAGTAGGATATGTTATCTTCCGATGAGATAAAACCAATGTTGACCGTAAAGGACGTGGCTCATCTCCTGCACATCCATGTCAACACGGCAAGGCGGTGGAGTGATCAGGGTATCATCAAGTCCTATCGCATCACTCGTCGGGGTGACCGCAGGTTCCGCCGCGAGGATATTATGCGATATCTCGCCGAGTTTAATGAATCCAGCTTCGAGGAAGATACCCCCCGAGAACGCAAGTCAGCCTATAAATTCCCGGTTGACATGAGTAAAAGGTGATATAACTTGTTTTGCTAATGAATGTTTAAAGATAAGCCTTGTCTTTTTCATACGGCTTTCCATCTGCGTTTATTAGAAACAGTATATCACCGGTAATAACTGTGTAATTGTTTAAAAATATATCACCTTTATAAAAATGATTGATGCCGATTTTAAAAATATCCTCCACTGTGCTAATCTTATAAAAAACGTTCTAACCGGAAGAGTCCATTTTTCTTACCTCATTCTAACTTGAATATAGCATCATTACGATAGTGAATATTTTACACATATTATCGAAATCACGAGGGCTTAAAAATATTCTAACGAGAATACGTACGGTATTGTCTCGTTTTGGTCTTTCTCCAAGAAAATTCAGACGCTTGCTGACCCAGTATTGTTCGTTAACCCGGGGACTAGAATGCGTACCTACCTTTTTTCTTACCGCGGTAACTCTGAAAAGACATCCAAAGTTAATTAAGAAACTCTGCCAGTATGGAGTTGAATTCGCGATTCATGGCTATATCCACACCGACTATGGTATGTTGAGCTATCAAGAACAAAAAAAGCACTTCAATAAAGCAATAGAAACCTTTAATAAATGTGAAATCCCTTTTACCGGTTTCAGAGCTCCGTTCTTACGTACTAATGACAACACATTTCGGGTAATTAATGACCTGGGATTTAAGTATGACAGCAGCATTACCGTGCACTGGGATGTCATTGATGATAATGATGGATTTACCAGAGAGGCACGTCGTGAATACCAGAGGGTTTTGGATTATTATAACACACATCAGGCTCGAAGCTACCTCGTTCTGCCCCGGATAATCGATAATTTCGTTGAAATTCCGGTTTCAATGCCAGATGACGAAATCATCATGGAAAGACTCGGTGTTACCGATGAAGATAAAATGAGCAGTATCTGGAATGATATTGTTAAGAAATCTTACCAATCAGGTGAGATTTTTACCATTCAACTTCACCCGGAAAGGATTTCTCATTACGAAAAAACTCTCATCGGTATAATCAGGGATTTGAAGCAATACAATCCGCCAATATGGCTGGCTACTTTAAGGGAAGTAACCGAGTGGTGGAAGGAGAGGAATAATTTTCAGTTCCGGATAGAGGACGAAGGTCATGGCAAATATAGAGTAAAGGCGGATTGCTCCGAAAGGGCTACCATATTGGTGAAAAATGCCGGAGTTAATGTTCCTGTAAAAGAGTGGTTTGATGGTTATCAGAGCGTTGAATCCAGGGATTTTGTAATAGAGAGCACAAAGAAGCCTGTTATCGGTGTTAAACCTGACTCATCTCCGCGTGCCATTCAATTACTGCGGAATGAAGGCTATATTGTTGAATCTGGTGAACAACCTGATAATTATTCAGTGTACCTGGAAGGTCTGGCGGAGTTTGATAAGACTGAAGAAAAGGCACTTTCCCAAAAAATTGAACAAACCGATGCTCCGCTGGTCAGATACTGGCGGTGGCCGAATCAGGCCAGAAGCGCTGTCTCTGTTACCGGCGATATAGATGCAATTACCATTAACGATTTCATATTAAGGATTCTGGAAACGCTCTTTACACCGATTGAAAAAGAGAGAAAGACTTCACTTAAATAATTAGAAGGATCTATTCGTAAATATCCTTTTATTTTTTATCACTCACTGGCCCTTGTACTTACCAGACGAGTCGGAATTCCGTTAATTATCATAATACACCGGTCTTGCAGACGTATTTTACTGCCCTGAAATCTTTATTCACCCTTCATATTTCGTGATGTTGTTATTCTCCTGCGATATGACATGTTTTGCCAGTTGACTTCGGGGATTATTAGTCTCAGGATGGTCCTTTAGGGACCTTTTCAGGAGGCAGCTTGCGGTAAAATGAGGTCGGACTTAATGCTGAAGTGATAGTATCTGATGGATGCTGGTGTGAATATTGGTCGGCTGGTTCTTACCGGAGTATCTACCCGCTGTAATTACGCATTAATGCCCATCAGTTTCCTGTATACACCAAGGTATTTTTGCCCCATTGTTGACCAGCGATATTGACCGTAAAACTCCTTGGCCAGTGCTCCTAAAGCGGCTCTCTTTTCCGGGTTATGATATAGTTCCAGAATCCGCTCGGCCAGTTCTACCTCATCGCCAGGCTGGAAATATACCAGGCATTCGCAATTTATAAGAGCTACCAGCCCGGGTATTTTGCTAGATACCGTAGCTTTACCCATGGCAAAATATTCCAGTACTTTATTCGGCGTCCCGACATCATCGAGCATTGGTGCTATACAGACATCAGCGCAGGCTATATACTGTGGGACTTCCTCATAAGGTATATAACCCGTGAAGTTTACATGGTCCTTTATATTAAGAGCATTCACCATCTTTTTAAGATTCGGGAGGTATTCTCCGTCGCCAACGATATTTAGCTTTAACTTGGGTACGTCTTTCAATAGAATCGGGAATGCCTTGATCATTGTCTGGATCCCGTACCTTTTTAGAGTGCCGCTGACGATTGTCAGGGTAAAGTAGTCATCCTTTTCGGTACAATCAGATGGTTCCAGCTTAAAAACAGATTCATCAACAACGTTTAGCACCAGCGTAATTTTATCACTGCGAACGTGGTATGATTCCAGCAGTTGTTTTTCTACAAGAACATCCGTTACGATGACAGAATTCGCGAAAGTAGCGCAGAGTTTAATCAGGCATCTTACCATTCTGGTAAGCAGGTGATTACTGCTTACGCCGAAGCTGGCTGTAAACAAAGCCTCTGTTTTTTCAAACATATAATATATTACTTTGGTTCCCAGGAGTTTGGGGAATATTGTGGTGAATACCAGAAAATCTGGCACATTACATACCTCGATAACGTCTAAACGCTTCCTCAGCGAAAGCCAGGCCAATTTAAGTGATACCATAAGGAAAAAAACAGAGTAATCAATTAAGTACCAGAAGACTTTATTGCGGTGGTATGAATAATATACACGGTGGACATTTACACCGTTCATTATCTCAAACTTCTTCTGGCCTTTTAGTCCGATGCAAACGACATCAACCTCATACCCTTCTTTAGATAGTGTTTCGGCATTTCTCCTCATGTTTCTTTGCCAGGGGTAAGGTTTCTGTCTGACGATACAGACTCTCTTTTTCTTATTATTTTCCTTGCTCATAAAAACCTATTCAGTGCAAAACGGAAGAATTGCGATTTATCTCATAGCTTAAGTTTATAAATGAGACAGCGCTTACTCCTCCTCTTCTTCCGGTTTAGCCCGTTCACCGGATGGGGATACCAGGTTGATCAGCCACCTGAAGTTCAAAATGATCCAGGCTATGATTATTCCGGCTATGGCGCCTGTTAATAGGGTGTTACGCGCCCTGCTTCGTTCCGGAAGAACTGGAAAAGGGATAGAGGGATTACCTGCAACCAGGTACTCGTTTTCTAACGACTCGATATTATATCCCGAGAGAGCTGTTAGCTCGTTGTTAAGTTCCTCAAGCCTGGCGGTTAGCGTATTAACTCTATCCTGAGCTGCTAGTATTTCTGTGTTTGCGGAAACTTGGTCATATCCTAATTGTTTTTCTAGTTCTTCAAGGTCTTTCATGGCTTTTGCCAGCGCGACGGATATTCTATCAAAAGCTAGTTCACTATCTGATTGACTGTTTCCTCCATCGAGACTCATTATCTGATCGTATAATGGTATCAGTTTTTCCTGCAGAGTCTGGAGTTTGGCAGTAAGCGAATCTACTTTAATTTTAGCTATCTGGTACTCCAGAGTTGCCGTTGGATCCTGCTGACTCGCTCGTTTCATTAAGTCGTCATATTCTTGTTGAGCTTCAGCGAGAGCTTCAGCAACAGTCTCGATTTTAAGCATCAGGTTATCGTATGCAGTACCGGACGTTATTCCGGTCGCAATCATTTCGGTTAGCCCCATGGTTGTCTCGGTGCCGATTATTAACGTATCGAGCTCGTCCTGTAATCCTCTGATTTTGGCTTCCAGTATCATACTATACGCTGTATCTTCGATACTTAAACCTGAAGACTGGTCGATCATATTCTGTAGCTCCGACTCAGCCTCTGTCAGTTCAGCAGTAACTTCTCCCATTCTGTCAAGTATATTGTCATATTCTTCCTGGAGTTCTGATCCTTCGAGGTACTGTATGGTAAGTTCACTAATATGAGAGTTAAGTTCTTGCTGTAAAGCTTCCACTCTGGCGTTGAGAGCAATGTAACTGGGATTACTAAATATCTCATCTGATAAAAGGGTATCCAGCTCCAGTTGGGCTTCGTAGAGATTATTCTTGACATTTTCTATCTCTTCTGAGGTAAATTGATACAACTGCTCTTGCCTGTCTTTCTCTTCGTCTATCAGGTAGTCCACGAAAATCTGGGGTACCAGTACAGCGAGGTTAGCGGCCTCTTCTTCGGTATCGGCAGTGATTGTTAACCTGATAGCGGGGATCTCACTGTTGTAATCGTAATCCGTCGATATCATATCGTCGAGTTCATCTACAGTATAGGAATATTCAATAGGTCGTTTATCCAGTTCTTCGGCGAGAAACTCGAAGAACGGCAAACTATTATGTTTGGCGGCATAATATTCGGCCATCTGTTGCATAATATATAGGGGTTGATATTCATACCCAGGATTCACCAGCTGAATGCTGACTATACTCATGTACGGTCCCCCGGTATCTATCCCCAGAAATCCCAGCAGGCCCATACCCTCGGTGTCTCCCCCGGTTTCACCTTCAGGCGTAATAAATGCAGGGCTGATAAGCCAGTAACCAAACGCCAATAATATCCCAACAATTAAGCCTATACCCAGTATTACCAGTGAGCGTCGGCTCAGAATGGGTACCATAGCGAGTTTCTTTTTGGTAGATTCCTCTTCCTTCTCGACTACAGTGCTTTTCTTCTTGGATTTGCTTTCACTAGTAATTTCAGTTTCCTCCTGATGCCTTCTGGGTGTTTAGCTGATCTTTATATCTTATCATATCATATCTTGTATTTATATTAGCCAATCAATATCTAAATATTTTATCGTTCTATGCCTATTTCCAGTCTAGTATCCACAAACTCCTGAACATGTTTACATATAATATCGACTTCTTCAATAGTTAATTCCGGATAAATGGGCAACGATAGGATTTCTTTGGTTATCTTTTCTGTTACCGGTAACGACAACTCATCGCCGCCGGAGTTGCGCCAGGCTTCCTGTAAGTGAACAGGGATGGGGTAATGCATACCGGTACTTATGCCCTTGTTTTCCAGCCATTCGCGAAGCTGCTCCCGTTCCGGTACTCGCACCACGTAGAGATGATATACATGCTTTCCCCAGGGCATCTCCTGTGGCTTTATTACCGAATCTGGCAATCCCTCGTTATATGCTTGAGCCAGGCTCCGCCTCTTTTGGATCCAGTTTGCCAGGTGAGGCATTTTTACTTTGAGTATGGCAGCCTGTAACTCGTCAAGCCTGCCGTTTATGCCGATTAATGCGTGGCGGTATTTTTCATTCTGCCCGTGGTCCCGTAGCATGCGGCACCGCTGAGCTATAGCAGGATCAGAGGTGGTAATCATGCCTCCCTCACCGTAAGCCCCCAGATTCTTGGTGAAATAGAAACTGAAACAGCCCGCATCACCTATTGAACCGGACCGACGCCCTTTGTATTCGGCTCCGTGCGCCTGACAGGCGTCTTCTATTATCTTCAGGTTATAAGCCCTGGCTATATCAATTACCGGGTCCATGTCAGCGGGATGCCCGTACATGAAAACCGGGATTATAGCCTTGGTTTTACCCGTAATAGCCTTTTCAAGTTGCGAAGTGTCTATGTTATAGGTATCGGGATCAATATCTACCAGTACCGGCCTGGCTCCTGCTAGGATGATAGCTTCAACCGTGGCTATAAAGGTATGTGAAACGGTGATTACTTCATCCCCCGGGCCGATACCGCAGGCGCGAAGGGCTATATGCAGGGCATCGGTCCCGGAACTCACCCCGATAGCGAATTCGGTGCCACAATAACCGGCAAAATCAGACTCCAGCGCCTGGACGTTCTTACCCAGAAAGAGCTGCATACTATCCAGAGCCTGACTTATTTCAGATAGTACCTCTTCTTTAATATCCTGGTATTGAGTTTTTAGGTCTACTAGTGGTATTCGCATTAAACCCTCCGTGCAAGATGACTGTATGGTTTATCTCCGAGGCCCGTGTTGCAGGTAAGACTTTCAATATCGCATTTCACCTCGGCGGGATTGCCGTAAGCAACGGCACCATCGGGGATATCTCTGGTAACTACGCTTCCGGCACCGATGACGGCGTATTCTCCGATTACTACCCGGGGTAGAATCGTGCAATTGATGCCTATCTGGGCGCCTTTCTTGATATAGGGACCCCGCATGCATTCGTGAGAATGTGGGCACCCCGGATGTAAATCATTCGCCAGAGTAACCCCGGGAGCCAGGAAAACATCGTCTTCAATAGTGGAAAATTGGGCCACGTATACTTTGTTATGAATTTTTACGTCATTAGCTATATGACAGCCGTAATCTATGACGGAATTATTCCAGATGCGGAAGTTATCTCCTATATCATTTTCCTCTCGTATAATAACGTTGTGACCGGTCTCCAGGTTATATCCTATACGGCTGCCACCGTAAATAATGGTACCTCGACGTACGTGAGCCCCGGAACCTATGGTTAAAACGATATGCCCACCTCTGACCGGCAGATAGCCTAACACCACGCCATCATCAATGACGGCTTTCTCCCCGAGTCGCACCATCTGGTTATTTACTTCTAATCCACTTGTAGGCTGCATCTCGTCTCTCATCAGTTACTCCTTATTGAATTGGGCGTATAGCATCTATAAAATCGCTATAGCTCCCAGATCCAGTTTTTCCCGCTGTCCTCCGTTCGCCAGAGACTTCTCGGATGCTTCAAGAATGCTGGTAACCTTAAGTCCTACCCATCCGTCACTCCTTGGCTTTTTACCTTCGGAAATACAGTTTATAAAATGATTGCATTCCAGTTTAAGTGGTTCGGCATTAGAAACAAAAGGTATTACAACATCGCCATATCGATAATTGGGCGGCCAGGCGGAGAATTTGCCGTTAGCACCCCCGTTGTTGGTGCCATTATAGGGTTTGGGAGTAGCTACTCCTTTATCATAGATATGTATTTTTTCTGTTTCTGAAACATCATCGTAAACTGCCATCTTCTTGCTGCCAACGATGGTGGTCTGCCTGATTTTCCTGGGGTGAAGCCAGCTTACGTGAACATGCCCCATTGCCCCGCTGGGAAACATGATTTCGAGGTAGGCTATATCATACGTGTTGGGATCTATATGATGTGTACCTCGGGCACTCACCGCAATGGGATTTTCCTTGAGTATGGATAGAATAATGCTGATATCGTGCGGTGCCAGGTCCCAGAGGACATTGACATCCGTCCTGAACAAGCCGAGGTTGAGACGGGCGGCATCGATACTGTAAATGTCTCCTAGGTCGCCATTATTAACCAGTTCTCTCAGGAAGTCCACGGCAGGATGATATTCGTAAGTATGTCCCGCCATAAGCACCAGATTTTTTTTATCGGCCAGTTCAATAAGCTCCAGGGCCTCCTGGCTGGTAGCGGTCATTGGTTTCTCTATCAGGACGTGTTTATTGTTTAAAAGCGCTCGCTTAGCTAGATCGTGGTGCGTGTTAACCGGGGTAGCTATTATTATTGCATCCAGGTTACTGTTAAGGAATTCCTTGTAGTCTGTAGTAGCCTGAACAGCCGGGTACTGGTTTTGTACCGGTTGGAGCCTTTGTTCGTCAATATCGCACACTGAGGTGAGAGTTACATCTCTTAATTCGTGGCAGACTCTTATATGCTTCGGCCCCCAGTAGCCACAACCTACAACACCGATATTTATCATGAATTATCCCCCTTTATGTATCAATAATTAACTACCGTCGCCTCTCAGAACGGTGCCGACAGTTAATATTATGATCTTGGTATCCCAAAGTAGTGATTCTCTATTTATATATTTAATATCAAGACGTACCATTTGATCAAACGAGAGACCTTTACGACCACCTACCTGCCACAACCCTGTAATACCCGGTTTAACAAGCAGTCTCTGTCGGTGCCATTTGTTGTACATGTTTACCGCAAATGGAATATCCGGGCGTGGACCGACAATTGACATTTCACCTTTAAGTACATTAAAGAACTGAGGGAGTTCGTCCAGATTAGTCTTGCGTAGCAGGGTTCCCAGTCTGGTAACCCTCGGATCACCGGTAATTTTATATACCAGCTGTCCATTATAGTCTACTTTATAAGGCGCGTTTTCCTTTATGTATTTAACGAGATACTCTTTATATTCGCTGTCATCATTATCAGTCTTCATGGTGCGGAATTTATAACCGGTGAACATGTGTCCGTCCTTACCCACCTGCTCCCGGCGGTATATAATTTCACCGCGCGAGTCGAGCTTAATCGCTATGGCAATCAGGAGCATTAAAGGCGACAGAATTACCAGGACAATAAAGGAAATCAGGAAATCAAGCCATCCTTTCCACCATTGGTACTTGAGGAAACGAGACCTGTTATTGTGTCCTGTAACAACAGTTTTAGCTTGAACTCTTTCGTCTTCGGGTGTATTTGCAGTTTTTATTTTGTTGTCTGTCTTGTGTTTACTGGTCATAATCTGGCTCAGTTCTATCTCTTCCATTATTGAACGATACCTATTCTGGTTTCCTGGGTACGCTGGCTGCAACGGCCGATTCCTTCATACAGGAATCCAGCTTGAATCATCTCATCCGGGTCATAAAGATTTCGACCGTCCACAATGATAGGTTGATTCATCATTGAAGCCATCGCCGGCATGTCGAGCTCTTTGAATTCCTCCCATTCGGTAACGAGTACTATAGCGTCACTGTCTTTGGCGACTTCATATGCGTTGGCACAATAAGTAACGTCAATCTTTAGTTTCCCGGCGTTTTGCATGGCGGTCGGGTCCGGGTCGTAAGCTTTAATACGGCAGCCTTCGTTTTCTAAAAGCGAAATTATCAGCAGTGAACGTGCCTCTCGTACGTCGTCTGAATTCGGCTTGAACGCAAGTCCCAGAATACCAATAGTCTTACCTTCAAGATTACCCAGAAGCCAGTGAAGCTTCCTTATTACTATATATACCTGCTGCTGGTTTATCTGCTGGACGGCACGGAGCAGGCGGGCCGGGAATCCGCGGCTTTTTGCCATGTGTATGAGACCTTTGAGGTCTTTGGGTAAACAACTACCTCCCCATCCCAGTCCGGCATTGAGATAGCCACTGCCGAAACGCGGGTCTAATCCCATTATTTTGGCTACCTTTACAATATCCACGCTGTATTCATCACAGAGAAGGGCAATTTCGTTCATGAAGCTGATCCTGGTGGCCAAGAAAGCATTGCAGGCGTACTTTGACATCTCGGCGGTACGGTTATCACAGGTAATTATTGGCGAATCAAGCGGTTTGTACAGCTTGCTTACAACATCGATGGCTTCTTGACTTGACGAACCGATGACAACACGGCTGGGATGCATGAAATCATAGATAGCAGCACCTTCTCTCAGAAATTCCGGGTTAGATACCACGGGAAGGCTGTGACCGTTCCGGTCATTATAGCTGACTATCCTGTCGATGATTTCAGCTGTGCCTATCGGTACGGTACTCTTAATGACTATAACCATGGGGCCACTGGCAGCTTCGGCAATGTTCTTGGCGGCGAGCCTTACCCATTTCAGATCAGGTTTCCCGTTAGAGGCTGCTGGTGTGCCCACGGCTATGAATGCGAACTCGGCACCCAATAATCCATCCATATGATTATTGGTAACATTTATCCTGTCTTCCTGCTTATTACGCTGCCACATCTCATTAAGTCCCGGTTCGCTGATGGGCATTAATCCGTTTTTTAAAGCGGTCAGCTTCTCGGGATCGATTTCTATAAGAGTTATATTGTGTCCCAGTTCTGCGAAACATGCGGCTGTTGATAAACCAACGTATCCAGCTCCGATAACACTGATGTTACTCATACGAATAACGACTCCTGTTTTCGTTATTTCTATTTTCAATATATCAAGTTAAATTAAAAGTAAGATAACGTTAGGATTAGGTTAGAAACCATCATTCAGCTTCTTAACCGATGCATTATCTCCAGAAGGCGTTTGCCGACGCCATAACTGTAAAAACGTATTCAATATATATGATTCAAAACACCAGCCAGATTTATTGGTGATTCTGTTTAGTGCCTGGTTCGGACTAAGTTTCTCCCGTGATGGTAGACCAGATATAAGACGTTCAAAAGTACTTACCAGGTAGAGAATTTTTGCTCCCAGCGGTACATCCGCCCCTTTTACCTCAGAATGACTGCCGTTTATACCGTACATATTATATATATGACGGACATAAATGATGGCTGTCTTGAGAAACGGAATACCCGAGAGGGCTTTCCACATCGGGTAAAAGCGTTCCCGTATTCTGGTTGCTTCTTCACCGGATACCAGCGCCAGTTCGGTTAAAATCTGAGGAGATAAAACCAGCCCCAGGTCATCTATCATCGCGGCATATCGCAGTGATTGGCAGTCGCTTTCTGACAGCTTGTACTCCCTGGCAATGCTTAATACCCATTTGGATACAAACTCGGCTCTTTCTGGTCTAAAGACCCATTCGAGGTTCATTGACCTGGCTATTTCTCTGCCTACCGCCAGTATTGCTTCCAGGCTGGCCAGCTGTTCTATCTCCTGTTGTAGCAGCGATTCCTGCTGTATTTCCAATCGACTGTTCAGGTCTTCTGTCAAAAATAACGTACGGTTGCAGAGCACTCCTAATTCCTGGATTCTGTTTTTTATTTTTTCCAGGCTGTATTTCACCGGTGGCGGCACTTGCTCCGAGATTGATGACAATAAGTGACGGATATTTGTCAGTTCTGATTGTGCTTCTTTTCTTACTGTTTCGGTTGCCTGCTGTAACGAGCTCGTTTCCTGCATCCAGCTGTGCCATTTTTTAGGGATGATGAGGGTGTATATCGTCCCTTCCTCTTTTTCACTGGTAACGTTCAACTTACCGCCCAATCCCTGGAGCATCAGCTTGGCGGGATAAATCCTTTGCTTCAATGCGTCGGGATTTGTTTCCCCCGGTGCTTTTTGTGGAATCTGATGACGAGGATTGGTTATCAGTACGGTAAGGAATTTTTCATTCACATCGGCAGCACGTATGTCCAGGCGACTCTCAGGTGGCAGGAACTGGATTTCATTCTTTATCAGATAAAGAAGACATTCGGTGAGAGTCCGCCTGTCTATCGAAATTGGACTCAATTTGTCCACCACGGAGACATTGATGTGAATATCACGTTGTTCCAGCATATCACGTACCTGGTTGACAACCCACTCAAGAGTGTTGCCCATTTCAACTTCTTCGAAGATGACGTCGGCGGTATGTCGTTTAACTCTTGTTAAACAATTTAGTCCTTCTATTATGCGCTCAAGCTGGTTAACTTTATCGCTGACCGTTTTCAGGGTATTCTTTTGCTCTGGCCCCAGGCTTTCAACATCAAGGTTAACTAAAGAACTTATGCTGTCCCGGGTAATGGCGAGTGGTACTTCAAGCTCTCTGATAGTGAAATCCAGCCAGTCCAAAACGCCGGATAATACCCTGAGCTCCTCTCTTTGTGTGCCGGACACACAACCGGGGGCCGCCGCCATTTCTGACTCGGTATCGCTGGTTTGGATACCCTGATGCGTATTATCATCGGGGGAATGCCGGGAGTGGTCCATTTGTGTGGTAATAGCCTCGTATACTTCAAGATAATGCCGAAAAGTACGTTTCTCGTTGGTAACCAGAACCATGCAGAGGCTCATTATGGTGTTTTGGACTTTATTACCATCCGGATTTTCATTCGATAAATCGTCTTTTTGAATCTCTTCATCTGTATAAAGGTCCCTGATGCGACGGTTGAATTTGGTGGTTATCCGGTGGCATAAAACCTTGGCTTTGGAGGGTGTACTGATAATGACGAATTTATTACCGTTTACATGCCCCACCAGGTCATCCTGATTACCGAAAATCCGGACTTTTTCCGTGATAATGTCAGCTGCTAGCCTGATGGCGCGATCGCCCTGTAAGTAACCGTAATTTTTATTAAAGGCTGTAAGGTTTTCTAAGACAATGTAGATAACGGCAAATGCCTTTTTCTGGTCTATTATCTCTGTCATTTCCGCTATGACCTGGGCCTGGTTCGGTAATCCGGTTAGCGGATGAATATTTTCTACCCGTCTTTTTTGTCTTAAATGTGTCTGTACCAGGTTCACTATCTCATTCGGGTCAAACGGCTTGGTAATATAGTGGATAGTCCCATTTTCTGATTGGCGGGTATCAATATGATCGGATTTCGTGGCACTGATAACGATGATGGGTATCTGGCTGGTTTCTGGAGACCTCTGTAGCCGCTGGAAAATATTATTGAGGTCTATGTCAGGAAGCGGTGGGCCCAGTAATATAATATCCGGTCTCTCCGAGAAGGTTTTATCGATTGCCTCAACGCCACTTTGCGCTGAAACGAATTCCAGATTCGCGTGTATTAGATTCACGCCGAGTATGCGAATTACTTCGGGGTCGGAATTAACCGCCAGGATTTTACCCGCTTTTTGTGCAACGATGTAGCTATCGCTAGATGCCATAGTATTTCTCAGTACTGAACCATAGTAAATGCAAACAAGACTATGATACTCCGGGGGGCGTTAGATTGATGTCAGAGTGAAGTTAGAAAATGGTTAGAATCTACAGCTTTTTTCATACCCGTAATTATCAAATCTATATGCTTTCGTCTAGTTATTTTTTTAGTATGATGAGAATCGTGTGTTTTTTTGAGTTTAGACTAACTTGAACTAGTATTGACTTTTAGTATAAGTTAGAAATATGTTAGACTTCGGTATAAATTAGGTAAAAAAACAGATTTTCAGGTTGACTACTCCACTAAAAGTGTTTACAATTATGACGCTTGTTTGATTTGGTACATAAAGAAAACGACAAAGGTTGGAAATTGGTGGGAAAAGGTATAAAAAGTGATGTTGACATCGTGCAGCTTCCATATTATCCTTATATTAGCTCCCCCGGAAATTTTATTTTAGGCTAATTGTACCCTGAATATGCCATATGGCAAGTTTCCTGCGGTTTGAATTTTCTAACCAAATAAAATAATCAAGCCAAAAAAGGGGGAAAGGTGTCAGTGGCAAGGTAGGAGGATAAATAAATGAGAGGCAAGATATTATTAATCGAAGATGATATTGAATTTTCCAATCTGACACGCATGTGGCTCAAGAACGCAGGGTATGATGTATTTACCGCTCAGGATGGCGCCGAGGGTATGCGCCGTGTTTACAGCAACCGACCCAATCTGGTACTTCTCGATGCTAATATTCCCAAGATGGATGGCTGGGAAGTATGTCGCCGAATCAGGGATATGAGTGATATCCCCGTGATGATGGTAACCGTAAATGGTAAGAAAGCCGATAAACTACGAGGTTTTGACCTCGGTGCTGATGATTATATTACCAAACCGGTTGATTTTCGTGAATTGATAGCCAGAGTGCAGGCCGTCCTGAGACGGACCGGTTCAACTAATATCGAGAACGAACCAAGTAATTTCCATAACGGCGAGATCGAGATAGAGTGGAGAAGTCGCCAGGTATATGTCAGGGGGAAACGGGTGAAATTATCACCTACGGAATTCAGGATTCTATCCTGTTTGATTAAAAACCGGGGCTGGATAGTAACTCACGAGCAACTTCTGGAGAAAGCCTGGGGCCCCAACTATATCGGCGATAAATCTTTCGTTAAACTCTATATCAGGTACCTTCGCCAGAAGATAGAAGAGAATCCTCATACACCGAAGCTTATATTAACCGAAAGGGGTGTTGGATATTACTTCGCCCAGGCTAGTGAGACAGAAGAGGCTGGTACGCTAGGGAGTTAACATAACATAATGAAGCGCGATTATCCCGCTCACCAGAAGAATAGGGTTTTCCTTACTGATTTTAATAAAGATAGTATCTTACGGGAGAGAATAGCGAAGGGTAATATGTATCACGAGAGTAATGAGAAAAGCGGTACGGAATTGATGGTGTTTAAAGACAAAGATGGTCTCCCGGTAACCTATGCTGCATCTACACGTGAAAAGAATAAATATACCACTATAGATGATCTCTCGGTGTTATGGCACGAGATACTATCGCCTCTTACCGTTATCAAAGGATACACCGGGACTTTACTGGAACTCAGCGATTCTATTACGGAAGAGCAGAAAAAGCAGTATCTCCGGGGTATAGAATTAGCCAGTAACCGTATGCTTCATCTGTTGGAGAACCTGAGGGATATATCTCATCTTGAGAGCTCTGATACCTGGATAACCCATTCCGTTTATTTTAACGATGTACTGCGGCGGGTAGTGCCGGAAATGCAGAGCCAGACCAACAAACACGTTATTAAAATTAACCCTGTGGAGCGCCTGCCCTTGGTAAGATTGGAACCGGAAAAGATTGAACAGGTTTTAACTAATCTTCTTACCAATGCAATTAAATACTCGCCACAGGGTGGCGAAATTACCGTAGATACTCGCTTGGTCCGCAATGAAGAGGAGCTGAGTGAGTTTTCTAAGGATCCCCCTGTGATTAGCTTTCCTTCTCTCGTTGTGAATATCACCGATGACGGAATAGGGGTACCTGAAGACGACCTGGAAAAAATATTCCAACGATTTTACCGGGTGGATAACCAGATAATAAAAAGCACCCCTGGTGCTGGCCTAGGTCTGTATATCTGTCAGATGATAGTAGAAGGTCATGGTGGACGGATATGGGCCAGGAACAGGCTCCAGGGAGGCAGCGTTTTTAGCTTTTCCTTACCGCTGGAGCAGCGGACAGCCAGAACATACAAAGACTATCATAAATAAACCTCCCCTCACGTATCACAGCGCATTCAAATATTTATCGCTAACCTTCAAATCTAATCAAATTCTACCTTTGTCCTACCGTCTTCTTACCTGCAGCCGTTAAAGTAGAGCTGTTGGTAAAACACAAAACCAGCATGGATATTATCCGGGTTGCCATTGTGCTGTTTTTGTGAGAATTAATCACCTTTGTGTTATGCCGTTGTAAGTTAGATTATCTAGATTGTACTTAGGTATACCCGTGGCTAGGCTATCATTACCGGTATGGAGGAGAATTACATGCAGTTAGTCTCTACCAGGGCAGCCAGACTCAATGGATATCACGGTATTGTACCTGAGGGTATACTTTCAGATGTAACTGAGGTTGCCGAAAAGCTGCGGGGACTGCGCGTAATCCACATTAATGCTACGGCACAGGGTGGCGGAGTAGCGGAGATACTGAAATCGCTGGTGCCACTCATGCGGGACGTCGGCCTTCAAACCGAGTGGTATGCCATGTTGCCTGATGATTCCTTCTTCAGCATCAGTAAAACTCTACATCACAGTCTCCAGGGAGGCAGTTCCGTACCCAGTGCTGCGGATTTTACCTGTTACCAGGCGCAAAACGAGAAAGCGGTCAATTCTTTGAAATCAATGGGAGTTACTGCCGACCTGTGGTTTATCCACGATGCCCAGGTTCTACCCATGTTGGCGTATATGAATTCGGATATCGGCGTCTGGATTTGCCATGTTGATACCACCCGGCCCAATGAAGAAGTCCGACAGATGCTTTTCCCTTATATGACCAAATATAAGAGGATAATAGCCAGTATGCCCGAGTATTTCCCCAACGGCAACAATCCCGCCGAAGTGGTCGTTATTCCGCCGGCAATCGACCCCTTGCAGCCCAAGCACCGTCAGATGACGTATTCACAGGCAAGGCAGATAATGGCCGGGCTGGGTATGGATCACGATCGCCCGATTATATCGCAGGTATCACGCTTCGATAAGTGGAAAGACCCGTGGGGCGTGGCTGACGCCTACAGGCTGGCGAAAAAAGAGGTACCCGGTCTTCAGCTTGCCTTTGTCGGTGCCATGACAGCCAAAGACGATTTTGATGCTTGTGAAATTCTAAAAAATCTTCAGGGTTATTGCAGAGACGATTCCGATATCCATATCTTTTCCGACCCGCAGCTTATCGGCGACAGGGAAGTGAACGCTTTTCAGTCCGGCTCGGATGTTGTCCTTCAGAAGTCCATTCGTGAGGGCTTCGGTCTGACGGTGGCGGAGGCCATGTGGAAAGAGAGGCCTCTAATCGGTGGTAACTGCGGTGGTATCAGACACCAGATTCGCGATGGCGAAACCGGTTTTCTGGTAGATAATCCTTCTGACTGCGCCGAGCGGATTGTGACCTTGCTGAGGAACCCTGACGTTGCCGAAAGCATGGGCAGGGCTGGAAAAGAGTCCGTGAGGGGGAAATACCTCATGCCCCGCCTGCTCAGGGACTATCTGTATCTGGCTTCGGACCTGGTGAATTGACGGAATACCATAGCAGGACTATTTAGATATCCTTGTTATTCGCTATTCTCTTTTCACCCGACTGCTTACAGGCGCTCAGTGAGGCTATGAGAAAGTAGAAATAGCTGACATACTCCGCTGCTCTTCCCAGCCAGGCAATCCGACCCTCCAGCGGTCCTCGGGATATGAAGATGACTCCCGCCGCGAAGAGTATCAAACCCAGAGAATACCAGAAATATATATCATGCCGTAACTCGCGGTATTTCTTAAGGTAAATCAACGCCGCGCTCACGCAGAAAACAGCCGCTATTCCCTGCACGATGTCCCTGGCAGAGAAATGTACTGAAAATGTATGCGTGAGGAACGTTATAATGTCCTTGTAAGCCAGCCAGGTAAGGATGCTGATAATCAATACAATACCGATGTAGATTGCAGTGATACTCAGTATATTCAACCCTATTTTCTGGATAGGAGTGTTTTGGCTATTTATACTTAAAATAGCCCCTGTCAGGTATATCGCCGAGGCTATAAACACGCCGCTGTCGTATTCGGTGTAGCGTGTATTCAGGTCGGAATTCGGCAGCCACCCGTAAAGGATAATAGCGAATCCGAAAGCCAGCGTGCCGCCTCCGAGGGCCAGTGTCTCCGGAGAACCGGAACGGAGGTAATTCTTGGTGGCGAAATAAATGATGAACACGGCAACGACACTGATGAATATGTTGTTGATAACCGCTGTGGACCAGTGCAGCCGGAAGTCCTCGGCGATATCAAGTATATCGAGAAGGATGAAAATAACCCCGAGTATAATAAGGAAAAAAGTCAGGCACAGGGCTATACGTTTTACGGCGAATCGCTTAATCATTACAGTGTACGGTAGTAAAAGCCTTTTTTACGCGCTTCGGTGGCGTCGACACATCTTTTCACGTCCACCAATACCGGTCTTTCGCCAGTTACCTTGACCAGTTTGTCGATGTTTATCGTTAGCCCGGATTCCATGAAAATGTCATGCGCCACTGCCACGATGATCCCATCGAAACCGGTTTCCTGGTCCATGTTATCAAGGATTTTTATACCATATTCCTCTTCGGCTTCGGCCATATCCAGCATGGGGTCATAGCCGAAGACCGTAATACCGTATCCCCTGAGTTCCTTAATTACCTGCTTGACGGGTGTTTCCCGGGTATCAGGTACATTCTCTTTATAAGTAAGGCCCATGATGAGAATCCTGGAGCCCTTGATAACTTTACCGACTTCATTAAGGGCTTTTATGGTTATCTCGGCAACGTGCTTGCCCATGGAATCGTTGATAGCTCTGCCTGCCAGAATCACCTGCGCGTTATAGCCGTATTGCTTGGCTCTATGGACCAGGTAATAGGGGTCAACCGGGATGCAGTGCCCGCCAACGAGACCGGGGGAGTAGCGGTGGAAATTCCATTTGGTAGATGCTGCATCCAGTACGTCTTTAGTATCGATGTTAAGCTTATCAAAGATGACTGATAGTTCGTTCATCAAGGCTATGTTCAAATCACGCTGGATATTTTCTATAACCTTGGCGGCTTCGGCTGTCTTAATATCCCTGGCTTTATATACGTTGGGGAATATGACGCTGTAAAGTTTTTCCACTATTTCGGCTGTTTCCTCGTCCATTCCTGAGACAACTTTAACTATCTTATCGATGGTATGCTCTTTGTCGCCGGGATTGACTCTTTCGGGGGCATAGGCAATCTTGAAATCCTCACCGCATGTGAGCCCAGATTCTTTTTCCAGAATCGGTCTGACGATCTCCTCGGTCACGCCGGGATATACCGTCGATTCCAGGATAACAATGCTGCCTCTTTTCAGGTTCTTACCGGTGGTAGTAGCCGCACTCTCAACGAGGCTGAGGTCAGGCTCTTTGGACTGTGTCACCGGTGTCGGTACGCAGATAATGATAAAGTCAGCCTGGGCTATCATTGCAGGTTTATCGGTAAATGTGAGGTTATTGATGGCATGGCTCTTACTTAACCCGGCTATTCTTTTACTGTTAATATCGTAGCCGATTACTTGCAGTCTTTTGGCAAAAGCTTCGGCTAGGGGCAGGCCCACGTACCCCAACCCGATGATGCAGACCACTGATTTTTCCAGGTTTGTTTTCATATTGATAGCCCCTCGTTTCTCATTAATTTATTACTTCTAAAAACACGTGACCATGATAGGTCATCTATTTATTCTATCCGGAATGAACGCCTGCGAAAAATTTGACTGAAAGCCCTGAGAATTCCGTAAGCTCCCGAAACTCGTGATTTAAAGATCGGCAGTGACGCAAGCGCTTCAACCCGTTTTAGTCGGTATAAATCTGCATGCTTATCAATAAAACCATATTCAATAGTTACTGCTGATTGATAGCCTGAGGCTTTTACTTCATCGAGGACGCGCCGGTTATAGGAACCTGCGGGATAGCAAAAATGCTCGACTTTTCGGCCGATTATATTCTCAATCTCCTCTTTTGAATGAAGTATTTCATTTTCAAGCTCAACATCATCAGTTAGATTGGCACAGTTGGGATGAGTTCGGGTATGACTTCCGATTTCAAGTATTTCGGCGTCGAGTTCTTTTAGTTCGTCCCAGCTGGCAAGAGTATACTCTTCGGGAAGATTTTCTTTCTCGACTTGAGTAAATTGTTTGAGGTGTTCCTGCATTTCTTTGTTTGTAATACTGCGGAGTTTCTTTTTAATGTCTTTTATCGCATATTCGTAGGATTTCATGTCAGATAAAATATAAGTATATTTCTTACCTTTGAAGAAGAACAGGAACTCTCCCGGCTTTTGACTATTTATTAACGTTTCCACATGGTCTGACCAGATTAGCGTATCCATTCCTGTATTATCGGAGACCACGTAAAGACAACCCTTGGCGTTGTATTCCTGCATGATGGGGTAGGCATTTTTTATAACATTCTTCAGGCCGTCGTCAAAGGTAAGGACAACATTTTTATTAAACTCTCCGTTATTCTTGATGGTATTTATTAATTCAGTCATGGTTATGAGGTTATAACTTTTATTTTTAAGATATTCCATTTGTTTCATAAAGGATGATCTGGTAATGAACCTGTCGTCATAACCCTTTAATTGAGTAAAGCTGTCATCACATATACCATGATACCAGAGAATGAGTACTTTTCTGCGATTCAGTCTGCTCAACAAAGCATTTATTCCCAGGATGTCTAGCAGCCATAAAAAGAAAATCCGTATATTCATGCTATCCTTCAGAAATATTACACCATTTTTGATTAAGCTTTATTTTGAACTACTTATATTAAATTAGCCAGTCGATTATGAGGGTACAATACTACTTTATCTCATGATTTTCCAGCGTACAAATTCAGAAAATTTATCCATATGGTTGCCCCAAGTACAAGCGGTATCCAGGCTAGTGTCCTCAGCCATATTGCTCTTTTATCATACCCCCGGTACTGCGCCATTACGACAAAGGCCTGTCGTCGCTTGCCCATCATCAGGCTGTACGCCAGAGTCTTTATCTCGTTGTTTATTTTAGTCCAGCCCTCCGGTGATATCAGAATTCTGTGATAGGTCAGCCAGCTGATCAGACAACGTCGTGTTAATGACGGTTTCAGCGCCTTCATGACCGGTTCGGGTACCGGTGCTTCCAGTAGCTCTTGAGCCCATTTTAAGGCGTAGTAGATTATGGCGGTGATTCCCAGAGACTTCTCCGTCCTGACGATGTAATCCCAGTCAAGGTTGTTCCGGTACTTCCTGATTATCTCATTAATGTCTACAAGGTGTTTGAAATGCTTTTCGTCGTGTACCAGCAGTTTTGTGGCTATGTATAACAGGGTATCTTCGGGTGAAGGTACCATCGTGTTGCCTCCCTGGTACTGGTATTGCCTGGCCCGACGCCAGATTTCCTCCCGCTTGACCACTTCTAATTTGGGGTCGTGCAAATCCCAGTGAAGTTCCACGATAAACGGAAATCTTGCCTTCTTGATATATATCCGGTGAAAAGGATGCAGTGGTTTTTTCGGCATTATGTACCTTGTATAGTCCATTCCTTCCAGAAGAGAGCTGGCTTGAATTACTTTATCCGGTTGTACCAGAACATCTATGTCATTGGTAGTGCGTAATCCTGGATTGACATAAAGTTGCTCGCCGAGAACGGTACCCTTCAGGGTGATAACATCTATATCGTTCTGATTGAATATTGAGAGGATTCTAGTAAGTTCATCGGAAAGGAAAATACTTCTATGTATGTTATCGGAATAGATACGGTTAAGTCGTTCTGCGTATATTTCAGGCACTTTGTCAGTGAGGTTAAACCTGGTAAGATTGTGTGCCAGCAGGGGAGCAACCCCATGGTATTTGGCCAGATCAAGCAGGTATTCCCAGTTTACATTCCCCGCCAGAATCTTTGACAGCCGTTTTAAATTATCAGGCGATAAGCTAGTAGTAGTACCGAGGAGCAATATTTCCCTGGCGGCTCGTTTACCGGTTACAAAACGCCTGTTTTTAAACTCTTCTTTATTCTCTATCTGGCTATGTATCATTGTTTGTTGTAGCATTTCACTCTTGAATTATTCTAGCTGGTTTAGTATTGTATCAGGCTTCCTTCCATCTTGGCTTTCTTCAGAGCTCTCCTGAATACAAGGAAAGACAGGGGTGTCAGGACAAGGGTAAAAGCCAAAAGCACCAGGATGTCATACCGGAGCTCGTATATAGATTTTCCCTGCAACATGGCCAGTCTCATGGAATCCAGAGCGTAGGTCAGGGGCAAGACCTTGGAGACTGGCTCCAGCCAGTCGGGGAGTACGGCTACCGGATAGAACACTCCTGCCAGCAGACTGGATGCACCGTTGAGCATTATCGCCACCGGGTCGCCTTTTTTCACGATAAGCACCAGTGCTGCAGAAAGGACCCCGAATCCGGTAAAGCTGGCTATAGAAAGAAGCATTATCAGTAATGCTCCACCGATGTTGGCACCACCCAGGTCAGCCCCGAAAATAAATGCTCCGACTACCAGGTACAGCACCACCCGGAATATCATCATCACATATCCCCACAATGATGAGCAAATAAGGATGGTGCTGAGACGGGTGGGGCTGAGGAGCATTATTTCCAGAGTACCCATTACCTGTCCCTCACGGATGCTTGTAGCAAAGCTGGAAAGAGATAGTCCCAAAAACCCGGTAAAGGCCAGCCCGATAAGGACGAAAGAGAAGTAATTGCCACCGTAGGCCTCAAGCTGCGGCGCGATAGCCCCTCCGAAAAGCTCTGACAGGAAATAGAAGATGGCCACGCTGAAGAAGACACCGCCGATTTGCAGCATAAAGGAGAAGCGGTAACTTATTGCCTGGGAAAAATCGCGCTTGATAAAAGCGCCCGCAACAGACATTTAGCCATTCTCCTTGCCCGTATCAGTATGCAGGGCGTGCAGGAATATCTCTTCAAGCGGCAGCGGGTCCAGCTGGCAGTCCATAATATCAGCACCGCTGTTCACTGTCACCTTCATGATATGGGGTAATACCGCCGCACGATTTGAAATTACCATCTTCAGTTTTACCAAACCGTCATGCGTTTCCGTCAGGTTGCAGTCGAGTACGCCATCTATAGCCCTCAGCTGGTTCAGGATGGACTCAGAGTAATTACCGACCTCCAGCACGCACTCTTCCTGAGTCTGAAATATGGTCCGTAATTCGCTGACCGTTCCCACCGCCTTGAGATGGCCACGGTCCATAATTGCCAGGCGGTCGCAGAGCTGTTCGGCTTCGTTCAGGTTATGCGTTGCCAGAACGACCGTTTTCCCCTCGGCGGCTATCTTGTCCTTGAGGAAAATCCGTACCGCCTGGGCGCTGACGGGGTCGAGGCTGCGGGTTGGTTCATCGACGAAGAGGAGACGGGGTTCGCTGAGCAGGCCTCTGGCTATGGCGAGTTTCTGACGCATCCCGGTGGAGTAGTTCTGAAATCTGGTGTCACCATCGTCGGCAAGACCAACGAGCTCCAGCAGTTTGTTGATGCGAGCGCTGGCCTGTTTTTGGGGGAGATGGTACAGGGAGGCGTAAAACCGGAGGTTCTCACGTCCGGTAAGACGCCAGTAGAAACTCCTTTCTTCGGCGCTGATTAATCCTACCGTTTCTTTTACGGATTGTGCGTCTCTGGCGACATCATGTCCGAACACCCGGGCTGTACCCGAATTGGGCAGTACCAAGCAGCACAGCATTTTTATCAGGGTGGTCTTTCCCGCACCGTTGGGTCCGAGCATACCGAAAAATTCGCCATCCCTAATCTCCAGGCTGACGTTTTTCACCGCCTCGACCCACTCCCTGAGTCTGAAAGGCAGTAGATCGCGGTAGCCGGATGTCCGGGGAAATCTCTTGGTTAAATTTTCGATATTTATCGCTGCGTTCATAGCACCTACCGGAATCCAGTAAGCCATTGAATCCTGCCCAGCATTTTTTTTATGGTTATCTGCAGCGGCACACGGTATTGGGCCAGCCATGTGATGAGTAGTGTGTTAAGCCCGTTCAGTCTGCCTTCCAGCTTCAGGATTCTACTATTGCGTTCTATCTGGATAACCTTTCCGAATACCTGCTCTTCAGCCACCAGTTTATCGTATTGCCGCATGCTATCACCATTGGTTAACAATGAGCCGGAGACGTTTCTCTTTATAAATCTGTGGGCTATGAAGCTGCCTGACGGAACACGATATATTACGATATCACCGGGATGAAGCTCATCGGCTTTCCTTGGCTCGATAAGCAGGGTATCTCCGTTTTTTATCAGGGGATACATGCTCTCACCGCGGCTTTTCGCCCGCCAGGAAGGCCCTTCGGACACAACTTCGCGGGAACCGTTAATCGGTGAGACGGAGATTTTTTCAATTATCTTATCCCTGTCGCAATATGCGTTTGTTGACATAGTGTGCACTACTCCGCTCACATGTGTACTGGGAATATTATTAATATACTAGGCAATTTACGTAAGATGCAAGTCACAATTATGTAAGAATTTGGTAAAAATTATATATTACTAGGTTGAAAATCCCCCGGGACGGTAGACACGAATAACGAGGATAACCTTGTTACTGGCCTGATGAAATGATACAATTCACATTAATGGTTAGGCACACCGCTGGTTTCAAGAGGCTTTCGTGACACTAATCAGGGCTTTCATCCTGGGTATAGTACAGGGTCTGACCGAATTCCTGCCGATAAGTAGTTCCGGTCACCTCGTGTTATTACCGGCAGCTCTTGGTTGGGACTCCCCGACTCTTGTATTCGATGCTACCGTCCACCTCGCCACATTGATAGCCGTCATAGCGGTTTTCTGGCGTGACGTGGGCACTCTTATCGTCGCCTGGTGGAAGGGTCTGTGGGGCTGGCAACCCATGAAAACGGTTGAGTCCCGAATAGCCTGGTGGATAGTAGTAGGCACGATACCCGGTGTTCTGGCGGGAGTGTTTCTGGAAAGCACCTTTGAATCCTTTTTCTCCGAGCCTAGAGCCGTCGGCGGCTTTCTTCTGGCCACGGCTCTGTTGCTGGTTCTGGCCGATATTCTGGGCAGGTACCGGCGAGGTTTTACGGATATCACCTGGTGGGACGGGCTTATCATCGGCATAGGGCAGGCAGCATCGATTTCGCCGGGCTTATCCCGTAGCGGTACCACCATATCCGTCGGGGTTTTTTGCGGACTTTCCCGAGAGGCGGCGGCGCGTTTCTCTTTTATCCTGGCAATACCCATTATTCTCGGAGCTGGATTGGCCAATCTGGTAGAATTATTTGAATCTGGTAACGTATCCGCCGAAGCCCCCGCCCTGGTCATGGGATTTTTCACCGCTGCCATTTCCGGATATGCTGCCATCAGGTTCCTCCTGGCTTACCTGCGTAAAAGACGTTTATACCCCTTTGCAATATATTGTGTGCTGATAGGTATTCTGGCGATCGCCTTCCTGTAAAAAGAGATGCGGCTATTGGCGGACAGAACTCGTGATGAGACTGAAGGGGCATATCAAGCGGCTAGTTTAGGTCATATCCCTGTCGTTTCTTCGCCTTTCACCCAGCCTTTTTATCTGTAAAATGAGTACGAAGACGGCAAACAGGGTTATAATCAATGAAGCGCTGATTTCTATCCAGAGTACAAGCGGGTCTCTTTGTATGAAGTAGACTGCTCCGTACGCAGCGATGACAATCATGTGGACAAGCCAGGCAATAGCCAGTGCTATGAGCAGCATCTGGCTGATAAGTACAACAGTGGTGAACTTCAGCCGCCGCCGCATTGATAATTGTCTGTTTTCAGTTGTCCGGAACCACTTTAGCATTAACTACCTGTTATTCGACATATCCTCGAAGCATATCGCGTCGGCGATAAATCACTACCGCTAACACCGTTAACAATACAATCAAGGTTCCGCCGATAATGATTCCGAGGGATCCCCAGCTGATTGCTCTTGTTATTGATTCCTCGATGAGTGTAAATTTCTCGAACTGGATACTGTGAACAACCCCGTTTTCTGACTGAAGTTCCGCTTCAAAGATATAGGTTCCTACACTCCAGCCTTCCTGGGGTATGTAGCTAAGGTAACCTGCATCCTCGTCGGTTTCCTGTTGATTCAGTATAACTAGAGTTATCTCCTCCCAGAGCTCGCCCTCGCGGAATACTTTCATAATTAGCATGGAGCCCGGGGCTAAATTCTCGGTATTTCTTAGCTGGTAGTCTATCCTGGTAGAATCTATCTTACCGCTTCCAGGGTCATAAGTCGGGGTGATATCGAAACGGCTGATTTCGGGTTTTGCCATCGCTACTATTTTGGGGTCAACATCGACGATGGATTTTACCGTGAAGAAGACAATCTTCTCACCGATGCTTATGGCGTGTTCTCCTTCTGTCTCCGGTGTAACTTTGAAGATGATGATTTCACTATCATGCCCGCCGATATTGATATTCTTGCTGTTTATTATTTCGTTGTCCATCTTCACCACTACTTCGTAAGTCCCGGCCAGGTCGCCGATATTGCTTATCAGAGTACTGATGTCAATGCTGTCACCCAGGTAAATTTCCTGCGGGGTAACATTGATATTACTAGTAATGAATTCCGCCGGAGTTATGGTTGGTTTTGCCGTAAATGTCTCCTCGACAAGGCCAATACTTAAGGTATGTAATCCGGCGATATCAGGTGTGGTACTGAACATCACGATGGTGCTTTCACCGCCGTTGAGTGTGATGAGTCTCGTATCAAAAACTTCACCATCAATCATCAGACAGACTTCGTAGTCGCCGGTCAGGTCTCCGGTGTTCTTTATCGTAGCTTGTATATCAATATTGCTACCGCAGGTAACGATATCCGGATATGTGGAGATATCCTCCACCTTGAAGTTGGCCGGGCGGGTATAGGCAAGTATCGCATAGATAGAGAAGTGACCCAGATTAGCCGAGACCTCGTTATCCGCCAGATTGGTAATGGAGGGAATTATGTGCCATTCTCCGGTACTCGGGTCGTAAGTACCTATTACCAGGTTCTTCTCGGACACGCCATCGGGGATCTGGATATCGAGATAAGTCATGGTAAGTGTTATCGCGGGTTCAAAAGCAGCCCCATCGGGAGTAATATTATATACCCAGCCGACAATCTCGGCATCATCAGGTGATTCAGGACTGTCTGAAGTCATTCTTTCAATGCGGATATTCAGCAACCGTAACCCCATAACATTGGTGCCCACGGTATCTTTGGGTATATCGATTCTTACATGATCATCTGCTGAGCGGGCAGTAACCGTCTCAGTGAATTGACCCGACGCGTTAACGGAGTTCATCACAGTGGTAACTTCCACGTTATCAGTATCGTCATCACCGCTTCCGCTAGTTCCTCCAGTGCCGCCGGTACCACCAGTGCCACCGTTACCGCTGCTGCTGACGTTCAGGGATACCACAGCTGTGTTTGAGTTGGACCGCCCGTCATTGGCGCGATAAGAAAAGCTGTCGGGTCCGGTGTAGCCTTCATCAGGAGTGTAGACAAAGGCTCCACTCGGGTTTAGGGTCAGATCACCGTGACTGACATCACTTACCAGGATTGCTGTTAAAGTATCCCCGTTTGCGTCATTATCATTACCAAGAACGCCGGGCGCGGGGATATTAAGGGTGCTATCAGGTAGGGTGCTATAATAATCACTCGCTGCAACCGGAGGTTGATTACCTCCCGAGCCTGATGCGGATATCATTATGCCGCATATCAGAGTAGGGGAGGAAGTACCCGCACTGAATCCTATATTCAATTGACCATCGGAAACGGTAACGCCGCTAATCGTCTGTGTGAGGGCGGTATTTCTACCAACTCTGGCGTAGATATCAAGATTATCCAGTCTTACTTGTCCTTCGATCAGGACATCGAAAACCCTGATTCCCGCCCCGTCTACGTAATTTTCAACAAAGAGCAGGGTTACATTGTACGTGCCGTTGCTTAAGTCAAACCGATATCCGGTAAGATCGTACCTTATTACCTGGTAAATCAGGTCATCCTGAGTATTGCTGATGGCAACGCTGCGTTCACCAGTTCTGCCATCATTATAGCCCCAGGATCCAGATGTGTATGTCTTGTCGGCATTCCATAAGTTGCCACTGCCATCTGTATAATCTGCCCCTCCGCAATTCACCCTGAAGGGTATTTCGTACTCCCCGGGAGGAGGCGGTGGCTCAGGCTCACTATCTTCCTCCCGAATGTTGAAATAGTAGCTGTCCTGGACCATACGATTCGATCTGAGGTCGCTGGCATCAATAGTGACATTCACCCTCTGCCCGTAGCTAAAGTTAGTTGGAGGATTATAAGTTAATGTGTAATCATGGGAGTTACCCGTGATGCTTGGTGATACTAATGAGCCGTTTACACGCATCTCGATGGACGACTGGGCTACACCAACACCACTATCACAAACATGAACGACGATATTTGTATCAGGTGCTGCCGAATCGCTGGATTTTTGCGGATTGTGTCCAACAGTATATGGCGTTGTATTATCTTCTATTGGAGCACCGGTATACTCATACGCACCAATATCCGGGCCGTTACCGCTATACGGCCAGGGCGAATTAGCATCATTAAATCCGGGGAGAACAGCACCCCTATCTATTCCTATTGAATTGCCCTGAAGATGGAAATCACGTCCGGCTGCATTAACGTAACTCTCCTGTCCCCAGATACCATGAGCTTCTTGGTGATAATTGTCCCGCCATTCAAACCAGTTCATTGGTACGCCCATCCATTTGATGCATACGCCCGCGGTATCGTACATGCTATTGTAATCAAAATCCATTCTACCCAGACCGCTGGAGCCCTCTTCTACCATATAATTTGCGTAACGGTCATCAATCTCAACAATATTGTTACGAAATACGGCATTATCAACTATGGAGTTATCACCGTAAGTGGCAAAGCCAACCTGGCGAACATGGTAAAGCGTGTTGTGGTAGAAATACATAAATCCGTAAGAGCTCGAGCCCATTTTGAACGCGGCAGCACCGGTGTTGGGACTGGTGAGAGTATTTCTGAAGACATACATCGGTCCGACATTACAGGCAGCCATAGCAATGCCCATATTATTAAAATCAGTGATTCTGTTATTCCAGATACCTACATTCATCCCCGCGCCCTCAGCCTCGATACAATCGCTGACACACCCGCTCAGGGTATTATCATGAATAAAGTAGTTACCAAGAGAGCCCAGTCCATAGTTTGGTATTGTCGATATTCCGTCCCAGAAATCCCCTGAAATGTGGTTGTTTCTTATTGTAGTACCACCCACATCACACTGGTACATCATCACGCCAAACGGTCCGTCATGGCCGTAACCCTGAGTCGTAAAGGTGTTGTTTTGTATCAGAGTATAGCTGGGGCTGTTACCGCCTCCTTCTCCATACAGCCAGATACACCCACACCACCAGTTGTCTCCGGTTCCGGAGTCTAATTTACATTGCTCGACAATATTAGCCACGGCATTGCCTGATATTCTTATACCCTGACTATCATAAGCAGTTGTACGTACGTCCAGATATCTCAGCCTGACGTAATCCGCACCGTCTAAGAGGAATGTTCCCGATCTACTATTGTAAGTAACGACTGCCAGATTACTAGTGTTATAGCTCTCAAAGGTAATATAATTACTGGCTGTACCGGACCTAGTGATGATAATCTGTTCGTTGTAGGTTCCGGGCATAATACGTACCCTGTCTCCTGGAGAAACACTATTTGCGGCTTTCTGGATTGTCCGCCAGGGACTTGACTGAGAGCCGATTCCGCTGATATCGCTGCCGCTTGTGGATACATAATAAATATTGCCGGTGGATGGTGGATTACTATTTTGGGTTCTGATGGTCTTCTGAATACTTCCGGAGCCCCCGTCGGCATCGGTATAGTCTATTTTTACATCGTAGCTCGTATTGGCATTAAGCTTAAAGATAATCGCCCGCCACTCATTCCTGTATGGATTTGCTATCGTGCCTTCGCTGTATATAACCAGGTTACTTCTCCTATCGGCGGTCATCTGTATACCGGGTTTCCAGCTACTGGTGCCTGTCTGTCGATAGAATAGAGAAGCCTGATTGTTTCCGTTGTTATCTCCGCTGAAAGAAAAACGGACTGATATTGCCTCAACAGCTGCCATCAGGGTTAGCTGGGGATTAGATGTTTCGTCACCGGGTGCGGCATATACTTTGGCGGAGAGAGGTAGTATGAGAGATATGAGAACAACAGTAATAAAAATCCTGATGGTGGTTAACTTTATAGCATGTTTCATAATTACGCATCCTACAATATCTATTTTACATGCTTAATTATATTTAACTCAAGATTACGCTGTCTATAGTACATTTGTCAAATATACAAAAAAACTTTGGTAATGGCTATATCATGGTAAATTTGATAAGCAGAATTTGTATATTTGTTGTCTGTTTTGAAATTAACCGAAAATACGTTTTATTCTCTTTATCAGAGGAGCCCAGATACCCAGCGCGTGGCAGATATTCTCGGCAAAGCTACCGTCATCCATTATTATATGCCTTGGGAAAAAGTACGGGTTACTGTTTATTCTGCCATATTCATCCTCGGTGGTCGCTGCCAGTTTGTACCCTTCAGCCTCCAGAATTCTTCTTTCCCTGCCGTCATACGAACCGTTGGGATAGGCAAAAACGGTGATGCTCTTACCCGTCCATTCTTCCAGCTTTCTTTTTGACGTCGCTAGTTCTTCCTCGATTTGCTGTTCACTGCAATTTGGAAGAATAGGATGTGTATCCGTATGGGCGCCGAGCTCAACCTGTGTCATTTCCGAAATTTTTTTTACCTCATCAACCGTCATGGCTTCTCGCAGCGGAGATACGCCAGCCTCATCTATATGCTGGACCACCTGCTTTCTCACTTCTTCCGGCTGTTTCTTTAGGGTATTAATGTTACGCAATTCAGGAGGGACAAGGTCGGGGAACTGCATTACTTTTCTCCACCAGAATGCCCCTCCCTCGATGGCCCCGGTACAGATAAATACTGTGACCGGTATCTCATACTCTACTGCTACCGGTAAAACTTTCGTTAGGTTGTTCCTCCACCCGTCATCCAGCGAGAACCAAATAGCTCCCCTCGGACATTCGACTTTTCCGGAAAGAATGTCTATCAACTGAGACGCAGAAATAAATGTAAATCCCTTCTTTCGGAGCCAGACCACCATTTCCCCGAAGAGTTTTTCAGAGGGATTATGAAAGGCAACAGACGTGATTACACCCGGCTTAAAAGATTTTTTCCTGGCTCTGCTCAGATAACCTGAAAGGATCAGAGCTTCTGCCAGTATATAACCGGTAATAATTCGAATACGCCGCTTGAAATTCAAGAGAAGACCTCGCACAACCGATCGGTGGATAATTTATTAACAACCCTATTTTGTTTTCATGGCTTCTTCATAAATAGCTTCGTAGTCCCTGACCATGCGCTCGAGACTAAAATCCTTGGCTACTCTGTCTTTTCCCTGCTTTCCCATCTCTCTGGCTTGCTCTGGATTATTCAGCAGGGAAAGGATAGCATCCGCCAGTGCTTTCGGGTCTTGAATCGGCACCAGCAAACCGGTTTTCCCGTCTTCCACCAGTTCTACATTCCCGCCCACTCTCGTCGCTACCACGGGTTTACCCAGCGCCATAGCCTCCAGTATCGCGTTGGAGCAGCCTTCCGGCTGATTGGAGGACAAACAGACAACATCGAGGAGGGAGAGGTACGGACTGACTTCTGTCTGGTTGCCAAGGAATAATACCCTGGACTCGATTCCTAGCTCACGGGCCAGTGTTTCCAGCTCCTGTCGCAGCGGTCCGTCACCCAGTATGAAATATTTGACCTTGGGTATGGTGCCGGATACTATTTGAGCGGCCCGGAGAAAAGTGTCATGGTCCTTTAGTGCCGTAAGACTGGCGGATATCCCCACAACCTTCGTATTCCCGGTAAGTCCCAGGGTATCTCTTATCCGCTTGATATCGGCGGAATTGGGTATTAAACGCTGGATATTTATACCGTTATATACTACCGTGATGTGGCTAGCTTTAATCCCGCGGGTAATAAGGTAATCTTTACCCGATTTACTATTGGGTATAACCATATCAGCAAAACGTGTCAGCATGTCTTCTATTCGTAGATAGAAACTGTAGCCTTTGCTGATGATACGGCGCATACTGCCGCGTTCTGTAACAATTTTAACGCGAGTGCCATTTAACACCGCGGGCAACAGAGTGAAGAAGGTAGCCGGTGTAAGGAACGGTTGAATTATATCAACTTTGTTTTTTCGCAAAAGTCTGAAAATGGTAAAAAGGGTAAAAATATTATATTTACTCTTCCTGTTCAGGCAGATGTACTCTATCCCCGGTATATTCTTGACTTCTTCTTCTAGCTCGCCACCCGGATACAGCGTAACCACGATTGTGTTGAAGCGGTTTTTATCCAGTCCTTTTACAAGTTCCAGGAATTGCTGTTCGGCACCACCGATGATTAATTTGTTAATGGTGAACATCACGGTGGATTTTTTATTTTTCATTCGGTTTCTCTAGCTTTTCGTCATTCCTGCAGATTTCGGTCTTTAACTGCTTAGCATATGTATACCATGTGTATAAGTTAATTAAAGCATGTCATTCATTACTAACTCAGCCGATAAGGCTCGTGACATCATGGTGTATTTAGTTATTTTATCGATGTTAATATATCTCGATATTGTTAAATCATCATTTGGAAATACTTGCTTGAGGTATCTGCTCTCCAAATAATAGGGGAATTTATCTCTACCGAATTGGTCTCTTTTCCAGTAGTTCCTTCGTATTATTGGCCTGAGGATTATAGGCGAGTGAATTCGGGCAAGATACCTCAATTTTTTCGTAAACGGAATATTCTTATACTCGGAATATTTATAACCATATTGAATTGAATAGTACTGCGCTAGAGCAGGGTCAATATAATTAATAAGGGCGGCTTCAAAAACGCCGTAATCTTTATATCTAATGGGGATATCAAGACTCTGTGAAGTAATACTCATTTCTGTAAAGGGATAAAGTGAATATGAAAATTGATTGTTGATTTTAGCGATGTTTGCGATATGATGTTTGAGGTGAAAAAAATTGTAAATCATTTCGATGCTCTGCCGATCGATATTCTTGCATTTGTTATCGAAGAGGAATTTGCTTTTATTTACAAGGGCTGATAAATATTCTTTTTTGTTAAATATGTCTGTAAACAATGAGGAGCTATATTTATCATAATGTGCTCTTATCACTGATAATATATCGTATGACTTGTCTGGCAACATCAACCTGTTCCGGAAGGCTTCACCACCGGAGCCTTGTATATGGAGTCGGGCTCTTTCTAAACGCTTGAAGTAGGTATCCATATCGAAACCGGTCAAGAATGCGCCGTATTCTTCACCTAAGCCGTCAAGCCAGTAATAGTTCATCTCTACCAGTTTTCGAAAATCTCTTTCATCATTTCGAGGATAATCATCCGGATTTTCTACTTTTAATTCTAGCCCTTCACCCTTGGTGATGGCCTCTGATACTCTCACATCCGAACTATCCTTTTTCCCATGGACATATAACTCTGGTTTGATGCCAACTTTTCTCATTAATGCTAACATCAGCCTGGTATCAAGTCCGCTAGAAAGTGCAGCGCAGATTTCATTGTCGAAAGCCGTTTTCACAATTTTGAAATATTCAATAAGGTTATTTGAAACTTCTTTGACCATCTCATCAAACGAACTATTCCTGTTCAATCTCGTATTTTGAGGTTTTCTGGGTATTAGCGCTGGTTCTGGTGATAGCTGAAGTATATGCCTGCTGTCAATCTGATCGATTTCCGCTACCATGGTTTTATATCCATAAAACGTTTCATTAATTAAATATTCATACAGTTCCTGGTGGGCAATAGTCTTCTTTTTCAGCGTTTTCAGGGTAGCCAGAAAAGAACTTGATATAATATTCGCTGGTTTATTCAAGTATAAAGGGTAAACACCTAGGGCGTCATTAAAGAGATATAACTTACCCTGTTTGAATATTATCAGGCAATACTGTCCGTACGTATTCTTAAAAAATTCGCCGTTTTCGGAAAAATCATGAAAAAGATTTCTTAACGCATCACCGCCGGATTTCTCCTTGTATATCAGGGTGCCGGTGGATATTATAAACTGGTCGTTATCAAAATTTACCACGTTTTCTATCTTAAACTTATACTTGTGATAAACATAGATAACGAAGTCACGGGTAACTAACTTCTTATTCAATGCCAGCCCTTTTTTAGAAAAAACGGCTAAAGCGTCATTTAAGAGTGCACTGTCATTTTTAGAATCGGCGCCGTTTTCTCTTTTGGCTAGTATGAATCCGCCCATAAAGTCACTCCTTTAATATAGCGGCTACTTCATTAAAACTTCCTGGTTTTTTCTTGATGTGCAAGTTTGGCAGTGACCAGTGAGAAACCAGCTATTATCCAGAGGAGGGGTAATGTATCCAGCAGATTATGATAAAACGAATTGGCTATGTAAGTGATAATACCTGCCGCCAATCCAACCGCCACTCCCTTAACAAATCGATTTTTTGAGTTACGAAACGCGTACATTAAGTTATAGATTATTATGAAGTATATGATAACGTACACAATAAGAGCTGGTGTACCGTGAGTAAGCCACATCATTAAGAAGTCATTATGCGGTTCGTCGTTTCCCAGGGTAGAGTATTGCCAGTAGCGGTCTTGTTCCCAGGCTATTAGAGCTGGATCGACTCTATATGCGTAACCGGGTGAAACCTCCATGAATCGATCTGCGCCAATCCCGAAGATAGGATTATCAAGGGCGATAGCCACTCCTGCCTGCCATAGTACATCACGAGCGACGGAACTCTGTTCCTGCACGCTCTCTGAACGACCACCAAAATAGGTGCCTTCCAGCAACCCGGTAAACTCTACTATCAATACAAGTATTGTCATTATTACCATAATGATTTCCCATCTGATTTTTAAACGCATAAACAATAATATAGAAATTATGCCGATTCCTACGGCATAAACCGCTGAACGGGTATACGTAAACCACAGAGCCAGGAGCATCGGTAATATTGGTATCAAGATCAGGTTCCTGTTTTTAGAACTGATACCCCGGGTTAAAAATACGGTTAAAGCTATCATGATTATCACCGGAAAGATGAAAGCAAGCTCTAACTCCGTTTCTCCCATGCCCGGTATTCTTCCCAATTGGGTAGGAAGCTCGGGAGCAGCCGTAATTTGCTGGTCTGTCATATCCTGAACCAGGTTGGGGTCGGTCGCGGTGAGATTGGCTGTCTCGTAAGGGTCCAAGAGAGTAGCTTGTGACATTCCCAGGATATTGTAGTGCTGAAATATACCGATAATCGCTGAAGCTAAAGCGACAATCAACACGATGCTGCATAATATTCTCAGCTGTCTCGTGTTTTCAACAATAGCCGGTAAAAGTATTATGAATAATAGGCCGACGAACAAATTACGAAAAGACCTGAAAGTCATATCGAATGTCAGTGGATTGACCATATTTGAAATAAAACCGATGATGACCAATACAACCATCGGAATAATAAGCATCCTCGCGTGTGGCCCAAAATCTACCTCTTTTCGTGCCAGCGAACCCCTTATTATATATAACGTGAGCAGCATCATAATCAGACGAAGGCTGATATCAACCAGCGGTGTAGCAACCATATAACTGGTTATAGTCATCTGGCTGATGATTATAGCTGCCACCGCCCATAACGGGTTTTTAAACCCTAAGATAAAGAGGATGGCTACTCCTAGAAACGTGAACGCCGAAAGGTTCCACTGCAGCACCCCCCATAATACGATAATCACGATGGTTGCTGCCGTTATGCCTCTCGGCTGGGAGACGATACTCCCTTGGGGCTTTATAGTTGCGGTACTCATATTTTATGCAAGTAATCGTTATTCCGTATGGAATGCTGATATATTATATCAGTATTATGTTTTATTGGCATTACCTCTCTTATCTCTCCGCCATAATCGACTCACCCTCCACCAGCCTTTCGCCTTCTCATCCAGAATCTGATTATATAAGGAAATGATTCTGCGGCTGATGGCGCCGATTTCCATGTGGGCAATCTTCTCCCGGCCATTGGTTCTCTTACCTCTTTCCAGCGCTGTCTCCAGCTTCTTGGCAACATCCCCAGGCTCTTGTGTGCAAAGGTAACAACCATCGGTACCTTCGATAACCTCGGGCACGTCGCCGACGGACACGGATACTATGGGCAGGTTGCACGCCATGGCTTCTTTGATAACCATGGGCGAGCCCTCGCCATCGGAGGTCAACACGAGAACATCACAGGCATTCATATATTTTGGTACGATATCCAGGGGTTTCTTTGAAACCAGCACCAGTTCTATATTTTGGTTTTTCTCTTTTAATATTGATGCTGATGCCTGGACAATATCCCATCTCTTAACCGGTCTGTCATAATCACCGGCAAAAAGTACCAGTTTTTTATCCGAAGGAAGATTTAACTCCTTTCTGGCTTGTTGCTGGTCTAGTGGCTTGAATAATTCGAAGCTAATCCCGCAGGGTATGACGATCGATTTCTCGAGTCGGCCTCTTTCCTTCATCTCTTTGGACATAACAAGAGTCCGGTCCGTTATTCTGGTTATATAACGGCAAAGCGGTGCTTGCCATCCGTGGAAAACCTGCGAACCGTGATGAGTTACCACTACGGGATAAAGAAACTGGGCCCTGGCTATTATGCCGGAAAAAACATAGTGAGCGTGAATAATATCGTAGCGTTTTGTAAGAAGTCGCAGCCATAACCTGGGGAATGCCCAGAGGTAATTCAGGGTATTCTTTTTCCCATTAACGAATAATACCTCAACTTCTACACCCTCTTTTCTTAAAGATTCAACCTGCTCTTTAACGAAGGTGCCGAAAAAAGGCATTTCAGTGGTTGGATACATGTTTGTAATTACTAATACTCTCATATTAGCTTGTGTTCATTACCTTATATCATCCTGTATACATATTAACAGGCCACGTTTTATGGGATGAAATATAGCAGTTATGGGTATGAATATGGTTAGAATACTGTTATCACTGGTTAGAATTGGTAAATGCAGTAGTCGGATTGGGCTCCAATAAAAAGTGGTTTTGTACTACAACCGATTATGTTATTCACCAGTAATTCGCTTCACCTTGAAACAATGTGTTGTAATATTAATCATTTATATCTTTTTTATATGTCTTTTTTACCATCATCTCCACGATATCAAGTAATCTGGTATAAATTCTGCGTGGAAGTCCTGGCAGACCTACCTGGATTTTCCTTAGAATATCTATGTCCTCCTTTTGAACCACCCTAAAAAGTATGATTAATGCAAAATGAATCAGAGTACCTAACGGTACAAGCACTACTATGGAAATGGACGAACGAGTTATCTGTGTCCCAACAGCGAAAATTACACCTCCCATAATAAGGGCTGCGAGTGTAATTTTTATTGTGTCCATCATCGGCCAGGATGTCCGGCATTCCCTCGATGCGTAACGAATGTATAAAATCGGTGCTATTACTCGTGCTACGGAGCTTCCAATAGCGGCCCCGATAGCACCATGAGAAGAAATTAGCCAGATTTCCAGACCCAGGCTAAGTATGACCAGCCATATACCTGTTTTAAGTACGAATGAAGGTTGATTTACTCCCAATATAACGCTGGTAGCAGAATTAGCAATAGCCAATAAGGTAAAAGGGATAAACAGAATCTGTAGTAGTATTATCGCCGGTTCGTATTCTATACCATAAACCAACCTGATAATCGGGCCTGCCAGTATGATACCGCCGATAGCCATGGGTATGCCGAGTATCATCAGATACCGTGCCGATGTGAGGTATATGCTTCTTACCCTAGCCATATCACCCCGTCCGACCTGCTCGGATACGGCTGGAATAAGCACGGTACTGAAAACCTGAAGTACCGTGCCTATCGTTGCACTCGATACTAGAAAGGCGATTGTATAAAAACCAACGTCTTCACCTGGATTAAAAATTCCCAGGAATAAAATCTCTGCCCTTTGTCTCATAAAATACTGTATTCCCCAGACGCCCATCATAATCAGGGAGTACTTGAAAGCCCGTCTCATCGACGGCGTCAAACTTGGTCGGGCCAGTATAGCATCAAGGGGTACCAGACGTCTTAGCAGGAATAATCCGATGAATATTCCCAGTATCCATGAGCCGATACTGACGTACAGGACTTCTTCGATACCCATCCCCAGAATAACCACGATTACTATTCCCAAAGCACGTAGTGGACTTGTCCCCAGTACCACATATGCACCATATTCATATTTCTGAAATCCGCTGAAAATGGAGACCAGTAGGAAGTTAAATACCTGGGGGATAATACATAAAGCAACTAGAATAAAGAGGCCCCGGTTTTCCGGGTAGCCGAATAAATCAGACCAGTAGCCTGAAAAAGCGATTATTATTATCACGCAGACAGCAGCTGCGATGAATCTGAACCAGAACGCCAGGTTTATTAATGATTTGACTTCGGCTTGGTTTTGTTGGCCAATAGCCTCGGCGATAAATCTTATCACCATATGGCCCAGTCCAAGATTAGCAAAAAGGAAAACAAAATATAGAAACCAGATGAGAAAAGAATAAAGACCGTAGTCTGCTGGACCAAGAAATCTGGCTAATAATATCCCGATAAATAGATTAAATATTGTTTCGGATGCCGTGATAACAAAATTGTATGCAGTGTTTTTCGCTATGGTTCTGGCTACGCTCATGTATTACTGGTTATTTCCTCCGAATTCAAACCCATTCTCTTTTACTGTTGGTCGTTTCCGTAAAATATCCTGTATAATTTACTTCTTTGAAGGGATGGCTAAATACTACTGGCTTTACTTTAACCGGCTCTCGCTTTATTGAAGAACTCAACGGTCTCTTTCAGTCCTTGTTCCAGGGTATATCTGGGGTCATACCCGAAAGCTTTAGCTTTGCTCGTATCGGCAAGGCTGTGAACGATATCGCCGGGTCGGGGCTTGTCATAAATGGGTTTCACGTCGCTTCTTTTAGCGATGTTTCTAATCAACTTGGTCAGCTCGTTAATCGTGACTCTTTGTGAATTACCGAGATTAAAGATACCGGTAACGTCGCTTTCAGCCGCCTGGATGTTGGCTTCTACCACGTCCTTGACGAAAGTAAAGTCTCTGGTTTGCTCTCCGTCACCGAAGATAACGGGGGACTTGCCTGATAAAACATTATTTATAAACAGAGGAATAACCGCGGCATAGGCAGAATTAGGGTCTTGCCGCGGACCATAAACATTAAAATAACGCAGGCAGACCGTCTTGAGATTGTATATCTTGGTAAACACCTGGCAGTAATATTCACCGGTGAGTTTGGTAACCGCATACGGCGATAGGGGATTCGGGATCATGTCTTCTGTCTTGGGCAGGGTAGGTGTATCCCCGTAGACTGAGGATGATGATGCGTAGACCAGTTTTTTTACGGCATTATCACGCGCCGCGATAAGGACATTAAGCGTTCCCGTAATATTCACGCTGTCGGTAGTTTCTGGGTCTTCGATACTGCGGGGAACGCTCGGTAGGGCTGCCTGGTGAAATACGTAGTCGACCCCCGAAAAGGATTTTTGCATCAGAGACAGGTCGGTGATACTGCCTTCGATGAAATCGACCTGTCCCGCTTTTGTAATTGACTGGATATTTTCCGGATTGCCTGTGGAGAGGTTATCGATAACAATGACATGATTGCCCCGTTGGGCGAGTTCCTCGGCCAGGTTCGAACCGATGAATCCGGCTCCCCCTGTAACAATAACTTTACTCTTTTTCATAAGTGAAAACCGGTTTAGCCGGATACTACGGCTTACCCCGAGCCTTGACCTCCTCGTTCAGTGTGGTATTTGGACAATTGGCGATTTCGTTCTGGTCCATGCAGTTAAATAATGGTTGTGAAATAATCATTTTTTTCTTAATCGCCAATCAATTTTTATCCTATGGCTCTGACGTTAGAAGTGAGTTCGATATTCGTTAGAATTTGGTAATATTTGGAATTGAGCCATTTCACATGAAATGATTATAAACGAATTTGTCAATAAATAATATAGCGACTCAGGAGTAACACGAACGAAATAGCAAATATTTTAAGGTTTGGTCATAATATGGTGTTATATTTTATTGTAGATGTCGATTTTGCCAATAATCAATTCCAACGTGTTTCTAACCTGAATTATACCTGTTTTTCACACTCTCTTGGTAAATTATCAACACCGCTTTAAATTTATATGCCCCGGTTTTATAATTAATGGTAGTTGACAGGGAAAATAAAGCTTAATGGCAAAAGATAATACAGGCAACTTTTCCGGTTTAGTTACTCTTGAAGAAAAGGCAGGGGTAATTGTCATCGGTGGGCATTTTCAGGGTCTCGGTTTGCTACGCAGCTTGGGACGTCAAGATATCCCGGTTTACCTGCTTGATAAGGAACAATGCATCGGCAGATTTTCAAAATACGTAAAGAAATTCTTGAAATGCCCTGACGTAAGTAAGGATGAATCGCGTTTTCTTGAGTTCCTCGTCAACTTGGCCGGGAAAGAAAACCTCGAGGGATGGATAATTTATCCTAATGATGATGAAACGGTAAGTTTTCTAGCCAGACACAGGGAAAGACTGGAAAAGCACTACCGCGTTTCAACGCCTCCCTGGGATATCGTTAAATATGCTTATGATAAGGCCCTGACGTACGGTATCGCTGAAAAATGCGGTGTTGCCATCCCCAAAACTTATTATCCCCAAAGTATCGATGAGCTAAAGCAAACCGACATGGCATTTCCAGTCGTAATCAAACCGTCGATAAAGGAACCTTTTTACAGTCGGACCTCCAGGAAAGCCATTCTGGTCAAGGACAGAGACCAGCTTATTAAAGAATATAACGGAGCCCTGAAGGCGATAGCTTCATCGCAGACACTGATGGTCCAGGAGTTTATACCTGGGGGCACGAAGAATTTACTGTCCGTGGGTTGTCTCTGCCGGGACGGGAAATTGCTTGCCAGGGTAATGGCGAGCCGACTCAGGCAGCACCCCATGGATTTCGGGCATGCTACTACCTTCGCCAAAACCGTGAATATCCCCGAGATGGGAGAAATGGCGGGTAAGATTCTGGCGGCTATTAAATTCCACGGTCTGGCTGAGATTGAGTTCATGTACGACTCAAGGGATAGCCGGTATAAACTTATTGAAATCAATGCCAGGACCTGGGGCTGGCATACCATAGCCATGGCGGCTGGTGTTGACATGCCTTACTTATCGTATCTGGATATGCTCGGGCGCGAGGTCAGGCAGAACGGTTTTATCGAGGGAGTAAAGTGGATGCATCTGGCTACGGATGTGCCCACCGCCGCTATCGAGATACTCAAAGGTAGAATGAAATTGAGTGAATACATCAGTTCTCTTAAAGGTAAAAAGCAGTATGCCGTATGGTCACGTGAAGACCCCGTGCCGTTTTTCGCCGAGCTGGTGCTGCTTCCCTATCTCTGGATAAAGAGGGGATTTTAATATGACAGCGGTTATTTTTATCTCCAGCCTGGTAATTGCTCTGGTATTATTGCCATTGTGGGCCTGGAAGTGGAATGTAAAGATAAAGACGGCGATATGGGGTGGTATCATCATCGGTATTGTTACCGGGCTCATTGTGTACTGGATAAATACCGCCGCGGTAGATGTCCACGTGGCTTTCCTGATTCTCTTCGAACTCGCTCTGATAATTATATTTACTCTTCTTATTATACTAACCAGGTTCTATCGTGACCCGGAGAGAACGCCTCCGGAAACGGAGAATGTTATTCTTTCTCCGGCCGACGGCACGGTGGTCTATGTTAACCGCATTGAAAACCCCTCTTTACTGGTATCCACCAAGGGTAATAAAAAATACAAGCTGGAGGAAATCGCGTCTACTGATATGCTCGGTAATGCTGTTTATCTGGTGGGAATAGATATGAACGTGTTGAACGTGCATGTTAACCGGTCGCCTGTCGGCGGGAAGGTGGTATTATGCAAGCGTACCAAGGGGTCTTTCATTTCTTTGCGGAGGCAGGAATCCGAAATTACCAATGAAAGGGTTACTACGGTAATCGATAACCAGAAATTTAAAATTGGCGTAATTCAGATATCATCCCGGTTGGTCAGGAGAATACAGTCGTATATCGGCGAGGGTGATGATACTGAAATCGGGCAGAGGCTGGGGGCTATCGTTTTCGGCTCTCAGGTTGATGTGGTTGTTCCTCCGCTGGAAGATCTCAGTATTGAGGTGAAACGGGGTGACGAAGTTCAGGCCGGCGTTTCAGTAATTGCCAGATTCGAGAAAAAGTATAAGGAATAGCTTGATATGACTAGGAATATTCAGAAAGATAACGCAAATTCCCCGGAGGTAAGACGCTGTGTCCGCTGCATCATGCCGGAAAATTACCCGGGGATCACTTTTAACAGTGAAGGAGTCTGCAGCTTCTGCCAGTATTTCGATGCCAAATGGGGCTCCTGGGTAAATAGTGCGGAGGAGCAGCGGCGCTCCGAGGCGAAGCTGCGGGAAATCTTTGAGGCTGCCAAACGAAAGAAAAGACCTTATGACGCCATCATCGGTATCAGCAGCGGCAAGGACAGTTCGTACTGTCTTTATCTCTGCAAGGAAGTATACGGACTTAATGTACTCACTTTTACCAAGCAGAGCTGCTTCCTGACCGACGAAGCCGTAACAAAAATCGATAGACTGGTAAAAATCTTTGATGTACCGCATATCTATTATCATGACCCGCTGTCGCCGGAACTGGCCGCCATTTTCCTGCGTAAAACCGGCAATCTCTGTACTGCCTGCGAGTTATCCGCCTTTAATACAACCGCCGTGCTTGCCCGCGACTACAACATACCGATTATTGTTCTGGGTAATTCCAGCCGTACCGAGGCTTCCGTTCCCAAATCGCTTAATCCCTGGGATACTTTTTTCTTTAACAACGTCATGAAAGGCGAGGGATACCGCGAACGTATTCGTGATTCCTTCTACCGGCATAACTACCTTGTGTCCGAGGGAATAAGGCAGCTTCTCGGGCTCCGCCGCATCGTACTTCTGCCCGACTACGTGGAGTGGGACGAGGAAAAGATAGCCGACCTGTTCAAGAGCAAATATAATTACGAGTTCGGCGCGGAACACGGGGATTGCTGGGCTCACGAGGTCGCCAATTACCTCTTTCAAAAGAAGTGTCATGGCGTCCATCCCCGCGTTGCCAAGTGCAGCATGCTTGTCCGGAGTGGCAAGATGACCCGTGAGGAAGCAATGTCAGCCATTAGCGATATCGAGGAGGGGAAGGAAATCCCCGGGCTGGACCGCTTCCTCAAAGTCTGCGGCATGACGGAGGATGAATTTTATGCCGCCAGCGAGAAGAATCCACAGCCATATATCAAGGGTCTTTCTCAGTTGATTAATTTCTTGCGCCGTAAGATACGTCGTCAGGTGGCTTGATGATAACCGCAGCTGGGCAGTTGAAATAAAACTGGAGATTTATGACCGAACCGCTCAAAATAGTTATGCTGACCACGAAATTACCGGAAGATATCTGGCTGATTAATACCATTGCCGATGTGTGTCAGATAGAAGGTATTATTTTCCCCGATGGACAGAGATACCAGGAGTATGGCCTGATGTACATATTGAAAAAGAGACTCCGCCGCGTTGGTTTCTTTACCCTGGCCAATCAAGCCCTGCTGGTCCTGTACAGATTTCTCTTCGAAAGGTGGAAAGATAAACACACCTTTAATGAAATCTTCCGCAGTAAACCGAGCGATTATATTGAGAAGGGCGATATTGATATACTCGAGGTAAAAGATGTCAACTCTGATGAGGTGAGGGATTTTATTAAGTCAAAAAACCCCCAGCTTGTGGTCGTCAGCGGTGCACCGCTTCTTAAACAGAGGATAATTGAAGTTGCTGAAGGGAGAATCATCAACCTCCATCCGGGATTTGCCCCACAGTACCGGGGGAGATACGGCTGCTTCTGGCCGATATATAACAAGGAACCTGAGCTTGTCGGGGCGACCGTTCACTATGTGGATAGCGGTATTGACACCGGGGCTATATTGATTCAGCAGCAGGTTGATTACTACACGGATGATACGCTGAAAATAATCACTTATCGACAGCACCAGCTCGGGGGAGATTTACTGAAGGAATGTCTCACCCGGTTTGATGAACTGGCGCGGCATGCCTACCATAAGACCGACTGTGTCAGCAAGAATTACCTTGCTCCCGGTCTCACTCACTATCTAAAAGGAATGAGGTGGCTCAGAAAGACAAGGGGGGAGAAAAACCTTATCTCTGCCCTGTCGGGGCAGGAAGAAAGGGCGTTTTCTGAAGATTGACCGTTATTCGCACCGGTAAACCGGGAAAGAGCCTGATTGAATAAGGTTGTTGTGTTTATGGCTGTTATAGGAGTAAATGGATTATGAGATTTGAAAGGGTGCTTCTGGTTAACCCTTCGCAGGATGTCGAGTGGCCCGGGCTGACGCCGCCCATCGGGCTGGGATATCTGGCGGAAACACTCGGAAGCCATAATATCGAATATGATGTTTTCGATATGAACCTCGGCTACGGTTTAAAGAAGCTGTTGCGGAAAATAGACTCGTTCAAACCTGACCTGGTCGGCATGAGCATGATTACGAGGTATTACCGGGCATTTTATAAAATCCTCGAAGAGGTAAAAAAGCACGATAATACCGTTAAGATTATATGCGGCGGTCCCCATGTAACTATTTTCAAAGAGCAGGTATTGCAGGAATGTCCTGTCATTGATTTTGGCGTAACCCGTGAAGGTGAGGTTGCCCTGGTTGAATTATGCCGCGGCGAGGTTCCGCAAGAAAACATTAAAGGGCTCCTCTATCGGAGTAACGGTGATATTCGTTATACCGGTGACAGGGAGTTTGCTACCGATCTGGATAAAATCCCCTGGCCGCGGTTTGAGAAATTCGAGCTAAAGAAATATTTCAAAGAAATAAGCCTGATTTCCAGTCGCGGTTGTCCCCATCAATGTATTTTCTGCGTTCGTCATACTCTCACACCAAAGTACAAAGCCAGGAGCGCCGAAAGCGTCGGCGACGAGCTGGAGTACTGGTATCGTAAGGGCTACCGGGAGTTCAATATAGAGGATGATAACTTCAACCTGATTCAGGACAGGGTCTATGCTATCTGCGATGAAATCGAGCGACGGCAGCTCAAGGGGATGGTATTACGTTGTTCCAACGGTATCCGCGCCGACCGTGTGGACAGGGCTTTGCTTAAAAGAATGCGGGAAGTCGGCTTTCAATATCTGGCCTTTGGCGTTGATGCGGGGAATGACCGCATGCTGAAAGTGGTGAAAAAGGGCGAGTTGATGGAAGACATTGAAAATGCGATTAATGATGCCTGTGAACTCGGATACAGCATCAAGCTCTTCTTTGTCATCGGCAATCCTACCGAGACCACCGAAGATGTTGAGGATATGGTGCGATTATGCCGGAAATACCCCGTCCAGGAAGCGCATTTCAATAACGTTATTCCCTATCCGGGGACGGAGTTGTACGAGTGGGTCAAGAGCAACAATTACTTTCTCCGGCAGCCTGATGAATACCTGAACAATGCTTCTTTCTGGGAAAAGAGGCCGATTTTTCAAACACCGGAATTACCCGAAGCAGAAAGAATCAGACTGACCGCCTATCTGCATGAAGTGCGTGATGAAATACATAGAAAAGCAGTTGTCCGCATGTTCGGCGGGCACAGGCTAATAGGTAAACTTGCCAGCCTCGTTGTGGCTAACGGCCTCTTTGAGCGGTTTTACTACCGGAGTAAATACTGGAGAAAAGTGATAGAATACTTCAGATATAAGCTGCCGTTTGGGGCTAGGGCTGCCTGAATGCAAGGAATATCCCTGCGGGGTATTTCTCGTAGTTCTTTTATATCATGGGTACCTGTTTCGTTGTTGCCGTAGTCTCCTAATTGAGAAAGGATAGGTGATATGGAGGGCATATTCGGCATTCTAAGTTTCAATGGCCGGGTAGAGCAGCAGCAACTGGAAGATATGACTCGGACGCTGGGACCAACACCCGGAGCGGAATATTATCATGACGGGCAGTTCGGCATGGGCATGAAGCGACTGCCACTGATTGCTAAAATCCAGGCAACCAGACCTTTCGTGAATGCTGATGGTTCTCTCTGTGTGGCTCTCAATGGAGAGATAAACAATTATAACGAACTCCGATATACCCTCGAGGGTAGCGGCTATCAATTTACATCTGATTCGGACATGGAACTGGTCGCTGACCTCTATCTTGATAAGGGCGATGATTTTCTCCGGGAACTCAACGGCATGTTCACCCTTGCCATCTGGGACAAGCAGCGTCAGGAGATTATTCTGGCACAGGACAGATATGCCGGCATCCGCCAGCTTTATTATCTCCAGCTCCCTGGCGTATTTATCTTCGCGTCTGGCATCAGGCCGATTCTGTCCGGAGGTCAGGTAACGCCGGAAGTGGATATGGATAACATGATGGAGTTCTTCTCGATAGGACGTGTCCTGCCGCCGCGTTGCCTGTTTAAAGGTATCCGGAAAGTGGTTCCGGGCCAGGTTCTGAAGTGCCGACAGGGAGAATTATCCGTTCGGCATGGATTCGGCTTTTCTTTCTCTCCTGAGATTGAAAAGGAAAATATCCATAACCTTGAAGAGTTATTCTCCGCATCGATGGAAAGAAATCTGACAGCGGACAAACCTCCCGTTTTTCTTCTCAGCGGTGGACTGGACAGCAGCTTGAACGTGGCTATCGCCAGCCGTTTGCACGACCGGCCTCTTGATACCATCGCTATCGGCTTCGGCGACGAGGCTCTTGATGAATCGGCTTACGCACGCGTTGTATCGGAACATTTCAGGACGAATCATCACGAGTATACCCTGGAATCCAGCGATACTCTTGAAGTATTACCGCAAATTGCCTGGAGCCAGGAAGAGCCGATTTCCGATGCTTCATCTGTCCCTTCGTATCATCTGGCACGTCTGGCCAAGAATCTGACTGATGTGGTGGTTGCCGGTGATGGGCCTGACCATCTGTGGGGAAGGGAAAATTTCCTGCTGGAAAGATATCGTTTATTGCATTACCTGCCTGGGCTTCAGCTACTGAGGAGGCTGCTTACCCGATATTCGGAAGCCTCTTTAACTGATTCCAGACTCCGTAAGATTCTTCAGAGGCTGAGGCAGTATACCAACAGAGATATAGCAAATCTCTATCTGGAAGCACTTGCTAACGTGCTTGGTAATCCTCCGAGCCTGGAATTTGCTCCCAGGTTATTATCGGCATCGTTAAAAAACAGATGGCAGGGGAAAATCGATACGTCGGATCTGCTTGCAGGTGATATCCATGATAATTTCGGTCGACTGGTCACCTGTGATTTTCTGGTTGATGGCTCTTTTGGGGTCTTCGCCAAGTTTGGTAAAGTAGCTGCAGAACACTCCCTATTGGTACGGGAACCCCATCTGGATAATCCGCTGGTAGATTTCGTCAATCGCCTTCCCAGCAGATATAAAGTCGGGGGTTCTCTGTGGCAGCGCCTTAACGACGCCTGTGAAAAGAAATATTTACTGCGTCGTAACCTGGCCTATAAGCTGTTGCCTCAAACAACGATAGCCAAAAAAAAGGGCGGCTTTACACCTCCCATTTATCAATGGATGTATGATTACTTCAATAAGAATAACATCAATGCTGATGTCTTATTAGGCTCATCGTTAAAGGAAGCCGACTTTTTTGATACAGCCTATATTAGCGATGTTATTCAGGAATTCCGTCAAAAATCATTCCGGCGCGGAATACACCTGTACGTACTCCTTCTGTTTGCGGTATGGTACCGAGTCTACATTCTCAAATATAGTATCACCGGACCCTCGGTAAATCTTACCGAACTCCTGACCGAATAATTCTGATAAGTTTGTTTTATCCTGAACCTATACACTACCTGACGGTTTCAGTTAATCACGTTCTGATTTGTAGCATTCCATTTTCTCATTAATGCCCACCAATTATGTCACCACAACCTCTTTTGTGTCATTTTTGTAAGGTTCGCCTGTCATATTGTTATGCCGTTGTAAGTTGAATTACCTAGATTGTACTTAGGTATACTCACCAACTCATTGGAGTCTGTAAATGCCGGTTATCATGGATGGCAGGACATATTACAGAACTGCTGAAGTATTTCGCATGGTAGGTGTCAGCAGGAACACGTTATATCGGTGGCTGCAAAAGGGTATCCTCGGCAGCATTGAGCGCAGGGACAGTCGGGGTTGGCGACTCTTCACTCAGGAAGAAATTGATACTCTCGATTCGGTTATCAACCGTATTACGAAAATCAACCGAAGGCTAAGCGGTAATGCCAGAAGTTCCTGAAATTACATAATAATCATGCACGTGGAGTATGCGTATGCCTGACAAAAGAATACTGGTAGTAGATGATGAACCACATGTGGTTAGAACTCTGACCTTCGTGCTGGAAAAAGAAGGGTATCAGGTTTTGACCGCAGGAAACGGGGAAGATGCTATTAATCAGGTTTATGAATCGAAACCTGACCTGATGTTCCTTGATGTCATGATGCCGAAGAAGAACGGATATGAAGTTTGCGGGGAACTCAAGAACGATTCCAATCTAAAAAACATATATATCATCATGTTATCCGCCAAAGGTCAGGAGGCAGATAAAGAAAAGGCTATGAATCTTGGCGCCGACGAATTCATGACCAAGCCGTTCAGTCCTGCGGGAGTCGTTTCCAGGGTCAGGGAGTTACTGGGTCAGGGTGCCTGATAGTATGGTTTACGGAGATAAAAGTGAAAGTTAGAACGAAACTCATTCTGGGATTTTCAGTTATCGTTGTGCTGTTGTGGGGTATCGGATGGTTTGCGATAACTAGCTTCGGAAACCTAAATAGCCAGTTCTCGGCTGTGGAGGATACGGTTCTTCCAGGCACTCTGGCTATGAAAGATGTTGAGAATAATGCCAACAAAGCTTACGATGAAACGATGGCGTATATTCTTACTGATGATACCCAGGCCAGAGAGGCTGCTTTCCTATATCTAAGCCGCCTCCAGGAAATTCTTGATAGTTATTTTACCCAGGTAGCTACCGATACTGAAAAGCTACAGGCTGACCTTGCTATGGCGACTAAAATTACGGATTTTAATTTCTCCCTCGAAGCGCTCATACAGCAGAAAGACGATGGTGTTGACCCGGATGAATTGCTTAGAAGGAATCAGATTACCAGCATGCCGTCCTTACTGGCGCTTCAACAGGAAGTAAGCACGCGTATAGACCTGTATACGGAAGAATTCACTTCAATTAAAACTGATTTTAATAAAACGTACAAACGCAGTCAGCAGGCACTGTATTTCAGTATTGGTTTGATGACCCTTCTGGCGATAATCGGTGCTACCATTATCACCAGATCGATAGTCCGTCCCCTTCATGCCCTCCATAAAGGTACCGAAATTATAGCTGAAGGTAATCTGGAGTGTAAGTTAGGCACCAAGGCTAAAGATGAAATAGGGCAATTATCAAGGGCTTTCGACCAGATGACGCAAAGCCTGAATAGTAGCATGACCTCTATTGATTCGTTGAACAGTGAGATTGCCGAGCGAAAGAAACTGGAGAAGCAAATTCAGAAGCAGGTTGAAGAACTGAAACTGGCCAACGATAAGCTCATGGAACTGGATAAAATGAAAGACACCTTTCTTTCCACGGTCTCGCACGAATTACGTACACCGCTTACATCTATTAAAAGCTTCGCTGAAATACTCCTGACCTATGATGAAGACAGGGATACTCAGCGGGAATTTCTGACCATTATCAATGATGAAAGCGACCGTCTAACCAAGCTTATCAATGATTTCCTTGACCTCTCTAAAATAGAGGCCGGTCGCATGCAATGGGAGACTGTGGAATTATCTTTAACTCCGGTTATTAAGCAGGCTATTAATATAACTCAGGCAATCGCCAAGGAAAAGACTCTGGAGGTCAGTTTCACTGAAACGCCCAATCTCCCCAATGTCTTCTGTGATAAGGATAGACTGGTACAGGTTGTAACTAATCTTCTCAGTAATGCCATTAAATTTAACCCTGAGAGTGGGGAAATCACAGTAAAGACCGAGGTTGTTGCGGAAAAAGGAAAGCAAGACTCAAGTATGGTGGTGACCAGTGTTTCCGACAGTGGTATCGGTATTGCTCCTGAGGATTTTGGTGCTGTTTTCGAAAAATTTAAACAGGTTGGAGATACTCTGACGGATAAGCCTAAGGGTACCGGGCTGGGTTTGCCCATATCCAAGGAGATTATTGAACATTACGGAGGAGAAATCTGGGTTGAGAGTCAGCTGAGAAAGGGTAGTACCTTCTTCTTTTCCCTGCCTGTGGCCAAGAGAATAGAAGAATCTGAAATGCCTGAGCCCCACGAAGAAGAGGAAGTCGTCGAGGTTATTAAAAACAAGAAAGGTAAGAAAATCCTGGTTGTTGACGATGAGGAGAATATCCGGATATTTCTATCTCACGAATTCAAGCGGAAGGGTTATACGGTCTTTGTAGCCGCTAATGGAAAAGAAGCTCTGGATATGGCGCGAAAACAGCATCCTGACCTGATAACGCTGGATGTGCAGATGCCGGATATTAGCGGATTTGATGTCACCAGTGTGTTAAAGAACGATAATGATACTAAAGATATACCCATATTAATACTCTCTGTTATCGAGGATAAAGATAGGGCCTATAAACTCGGTGTAAATGACTATATGACCAAACCTGTTGATAATGAAGAGTTGTTAAATAAGGTAAACCAGCTGATAAGCAAAAACAGGAAAAATATACTTATCGTTGATGACGATAAATCATTGGTAAAATCGGTCAGGTATCATCTGGAACGCCGCGGTTATCTGGTATCCGCTGCTTATGACGGTATGCAGGCTCTGGAAATGATTGAAAAAAAGCATCCTGACCTTATTCTTCTGGATATTATGATGCCTGTTATAGATGGTTTTGAAGTTATAAAGACACTAAAGGCGGACCCCGATACCGCCTCAATACGTATTGTATTGATGACTGGTATCGAGATAGATGGCGGGAGAGTAAAAGCTCTATCGATAGGGGCTACCGACTTAATAAATAAAGGTGATAACTTCAACAAGTTGTACGAAACCGTGGACAATATCCTGATGGATGAGGTCAGTGTATAATATCTTTTTCCGCTCCTTGTTTTATTGGTATGATAGTTAAATCCTCTTATCCTGCTGCAAGCAAAGAGGCTATCTTTTCCAGCAATAACGCTCTATCAATTGGCTTGGTCAGATATTCGTTAGCACCCACACTCAGCCCCGTTGTCTTGTCGGCCTCCTGTCCCTTGGCGGAAAGCATTATTATCGGGAGTTTTTCCGTCGACTCATCAGCTCGTAACTGGCTGCAGATTTCAAAGCCGTCCAGTCCCGGCAACATTACGTCCAGAATAAGAAGGTCAGGCGGATTATCCTTTGCCATTCTCAGACCCGTCATCCCGTTAGATGCGGTACTTACCTCATAACCTTCCTTCTCTACGATATGATTAATCGCTCTTGAAAAACTGGGGTCGTCCTCGATTATCAAGATTCTCTTTGCGATGGTACTCACCCCTTTCCGGAAATTTCCTAGGGTAAGAGGATACGATAAAGTGCCTTATAAGCATATTATAACACATTTGTCCATTTATTTCTGCCTGAAAAGGCTTTGATTGCCTTAAAATACTGGAAGCCTCGCAATGAAAAGGCCCTACCCGAAACCGGAGACGGTACATGACAAAGATTTTCAACGTATTGATGATATGGTGCTGTCGTTGATTTTTACGTATATGGGACTGGGTTTCCGCGACCCGAAAGTACCGCTGATGCCGATATACCGGAAGTAGGGTGGGGGTTGTCTCTCCGGAAGGGCGGAAATTTCTCTTTATCCAGCATGTTTATTCCATGAGATCAGGCGAAAAACCAGACGGAGATTAGTTTATTCTTGCGCTAGCTAGACTCTGATGCAGGCCACCTGGTGTTCGCCGCCGATTTCGCGGAGGGGTGGTACTGCCTGGCTGCATTCAGGAATTGCC